>ERZ1034925.35-NODE-35-length-86038-cov-102.035298_pt1 | contig 86038 bp, 133 predicted proteins | sample MGYA00520687_ERZ1034925 | MGnify/ENA primary metagenome ERZ1034925 (study PRJEB33766, sample SAMN09781758) | gut metagenome | biome: gut microbiome | host: Homo sapiens | place: Madagascar | study: EMG produced TPA metagenomics assembly of the PRJNA485056 data... | reverse complement strand
TTTTTTTTTAGTTTTTAAACTGTTGTGTGGGTGTAGAGAGGAGAAACAGCAATGAATCACACCCCGGTATATACTTTCGGATTGGGGTGTCCCCCCATGACAAAAACAAATTTATTCACAATATCAAAACGCATTTAGTTATGAAAAAGGTAAATCAGATTGCAACAATTAACGACGTTTCACTTAATGATAAGTTGAAAGAGTGGAACGAAGAAAATGGAGCATTTCGCGTTCAACTGCGTATTGCTTATTCTGCTGATGATTCGAAAGATGAAGGGGATGATGATGTATTGTCTTTGGCTGATTTTGAAGAAGCTGGTGCCTCGGTTGGTAAGACATACACATGTCTCATTAACTTCGATTCGTTGCTTACAGACAAACACGATGAAAGGTCACAGGAAAAAGCACTGGTTAAGTTAGTGGAGAAATTCAAGGGAAAGAAAGCACGCTTCTCCACTTTCGATTTCACAATTGCCGAACTAACAGACGGCAAAGAAAAAGCTATCAATGACGGAACGCACACTTATTCATCTTTAGCAAACACTTACTTAGGTAGTGTTGAAGATGAAGAAAGTGAGTTTAACAAACTGAAAAACAGGGTACTCGATATGGTCGAAGATAATTTCGAGTACGGACAAATTGATGATGACTAGAGGGGAAAGGGGATTGATGGAACAATCTCCCAATCCCCTTTTTTAGAACAATCCTACGTAACAGCTCAAATAGGCTGTTTTAATATATAGCGTTATTAACAAAAACATAATCAATATGGATAGACTCTGTTTAGTAGCTATTATGCTATTTGCCATTCAACATGACATGGTTGATTACCCAGTTGTTGATGTAATCAAACTTATTGATAAGGAACGCGGTATTATGCCACGTATCGATTTCCTTAAGGTTGTATTCGAAGATGCTGTTTATGAGTACAATGTACATGACACATCATTCGGGACATATGACAAATATTTATATATTTAGCAAGCGGTGACAACTTGAAAAAAGTGGCAACAAAGATTAAAAATCTTCATGCAAAATAACTACACAATATGCTCATTATTAAAGGTTGTATTGCCAAGCGTGGCAGTAGATTGTTTCATTACATATATCATGGTCTGTGAAGATAGTGATATATTTTAATTTAAACTCAGCTAGGGAGAGGATAAAATCGTCACTGATGAGACCTAGACGAAACTATGCGTTGCATCACGTATAGTCTGACTTTCATTACCAACAAGCAATTCATTGGCAGAACACGATGGTTTGTGAAAATGGTTATGTTCAACCGCATTACCTACAACGCGGTATATAAAACAAAAAGGCGGGGCGCCTACGCTAACGAGATAAATCGTAGGCAGTAATGTGGCATTCGTGGTCCCAAGCCCACGCACTACAACACGTGCTTATAGTACTTGCAAAGCTATAAGATACCGATTGTAGAACACAGAGGGTAGTCGCCTGCTCTATAGGTAACAGGTTTACATGTGAAACTGAGATATGGTAACTACAGCCTACTTGCAAAAGGTGCAAACTGTCAAATGTAGACCTAATCTCTATGACAATCTGGAGAGACGGATAGTGGTTATTATACACTTACTGAAGTAAGAGGGTATACTATGTATGAATTCATTATATGGATATCGTACTTGGCCATAAAAGCGCACACATGGCGACGGTTCGAGTCCAGTAACCACTTCAACTGTTTTTATTCACCCAATTTTTGCATCTTTTAAAATTAGCGACATAAGTTTATTTGATGCTCAGCGTACCGGTCTGCGAAGATAGGCACGTTTTATTATGTATATTAATCAATAATTATATATATGAAACAAGAACACAAATTAGTTATTACTGTAAGCAAAACAGAGTTAATTAAAAAGCTTATTCTCCTTGCAAAGCTTGTAGATATGTATACAAGCGTTGATAGAGAAAATAGATCTTTAGTATTATCAACAGCACTAGATAAAGAAGATCGCAGCTTGGATTCTATTATTCTATTGAATAAAGAGATTACTAACGAAGACTCACTTGGTTGGGATTTCATTAAAGATGAAAAACTTAACGATATTGAACTTATAGTAAAATAATTATGGACAAAAACAAAATTCACAGTTTTATGGACAACCTTAATCTCTTATTAATAGGAGCTGTATTAGGTTGCTTTGTAGGTGCCTGCTTTATGTCAAATTACCATACAGGTAAGGGCAAAAATGCAGAGGAAAAAGTAAAAGCGTATGAACAGTACTACAAATGTACTGAGACACTTTTAGATTCTCTCGATGGTACACGTAATCTTGACTTGATGGACACAGATCTAGCTACGGATTATGGTGCTGATTATTTGGATGCAAAATCTAAGGTAGATGAACTAATTGCAAAGTAATATGTCTTGGATTCATGAGCGTAAGTATTATGAATAAATTCGAAAAAAATGAGCTCACAAACGACATCTGGTACTCATAAGAGATATAAGCCAGGTCAATTGCTTACGATAGATAACAAATTGTTTAGAGTAACGAAAAAGCCATTATGGGCACGTTGCTGTGAAGGATGTTATTTTCGTAAACGAATAACAGTTAACAAAGGTTGTGATACGTTTTGTCATTTTCTACCAGGAAATTGCAAATTTGTTTTAATAGTAAAGCATAAGGGTTGAGTTGCATCAACCCTAAGTGTTTAATGTAGCCGTAGGGAGTCCAAAGCCTCCAAAGGGAAACCGAATTACAGATGGAACACAAAGCTCAAGTATAGGTGAGAAGTAGTCCTATACAAGTAAACAATGTTTTAAATTATCAAAATTATGAACATTATCGAAGCATTAATGGGCAAAAAGTACCCACAGTTTAAGTCAGCAGTATATGCTGATAGTATTAAATCAGTTGTGACAGTATCTCGTACATTGTCACCTGATCATGTTGATCTTGATTCTCCAGGTTATGTAGAGAACAAGTTCAAGAAGCACATCCCAATTCTCGAATCAATTAGTGTTGTGAAGAACAAGGAGACAAATGAGCAGACTATCAATGTGACAGTTGAGGCTGTAGGTGCTTTTAACAGTATTGATAATCTCAACAATTTGGCAGCTATTGCTACAGGCATCAGTGAGATTGCAGAGGATAAACTCAGTGAGCCTGAGGTTATCAAGAACATTGGGCTGGATTGTAAACCATTCATTCATTTGTGCAATGAACCAGAAGAAGAGGGACACGAAGACGCGTAACCAGGCGGTTAAGCCACAATCAGCAAAGGGGAAACCTGATGCTGAATATCTTAACTACAAGGTTGTTGCTAAGGAGGGAGGATCTACAATGATCCTCTCTTCAGGGTTAAGTAAGGTCAATGCTAAGTCTCTTGAAAACACTTTGAATAGTTATATTAATAACAAACATTCAAATGTTCCAGGAGCTGGCAAGACATGTGTTAAATTCATAACGATTCATTAATCCCATATGGCTGTAAAGTTATACGAGAAGCCGGATCACAGTCCCGGCCCGCTGATAGCGATGGTAATAGTAATAATATTATTACTTCTAACATCGAAGTGTCATGCGCAGCAAAAAGCAGCGATTGACACAATGGTTTGTAAGGTTGAATGTATTAAGCAAATAGTACAACAACCTAGTTCTAACGGTAAAACTGTTAAGTATCTAGCTGTATATGTTGATAAATCAGCAAAATTCTCAGAGGTTATTCCAATCTCTAAGGGTGTTGTAGACTATATCAATACATGCAAGCAATTCTCTATTGCGCCAAACATTGGTATAAGGTTAAGAAATGGTGTAATTACATCAATAGTGCGTTATAAAATTAAATTTGTAAAAAGATGAAATTCCAACCGCATGATATAGTACGCCGAATCTTACCAAGTGGAACAATGGTAGGTGGTTTAATGGTTGTAATAGCAAGTACACACAATAAGTATACTACTGTTAGAGACGCGGTAACAGGAAAATGTTATATATATAGATCAAATAGTCTCGAAAAAGCTGAAAGAACTATAAAGATTATGGTTAGCAAGGAAGATATGGAAAAGATAGAAGCTACAAAAGGAATTGGAGTGTTTTATCACGAAATATCTACAGTTTACGATAAACTATATGCTAACCCATCAAGATTTATATGTTTTGTATTAGCTAGTAAAGGTATTACTGTACGTAAAACATTCCAACTTGGAAAGGTATCAAGAGTATTGAGAAAAGTTGGAGAAATCCGCAAAGGTTACCAAATGGTCCCAATAAAACAGCCTATGTACAAATTACAATTAATAGGCGAACTATGAGTAAAAAACTTAGTCCTGGCAGAATCTACAAAATAAATGGTATTGTTGTTAGGGCTAAACGTCAAGCGACATGTGAAGGTTGTATCTTTGACAATCCATTCTCTTGTCCAAGAATAGTAGATTCAAAAAGAGAAATAACCTGCACATGTCGTGAAGATGGTGTAATATTTATTAATCCATAACAACATGGCAAAACGTAGAAAGAATGGCCAGATGTCTGATAGCGAATTAGAAGTCAGGCGTCATCACGCATCTTTGCGCAGACTTAAAGCGCATTGTAATGATGTGAATGTAGAGTTAAAAGACTACGAATCTGCAAATCCTGATGATATGTGTGTACTGTCATTAGAAGATGTAGATTTAGGGTTGAGAAAAAGTTACTTAACAAACGACAACGATTCATGGTTTGTTAGCGAAGACAACTATGACGAAGTGTCTCAAATAGCATTATATCTATGAGAAAAGATTATTCAGAATTGATTGTCTCAATAATGCTGATATTCCTTTCTGGTTATCCTTTAATTGAGATACTGTCAAAAAGTTTAGTTATCAATCAAATTAGCAATTTTTCGTTGCTAATTATTGTAGGTTTGTTGATAATAGTTTTGATCTCCAGTATTATATATTTCATATCATATTGGATAGAGAAATTCGATTAGTTGCATTTCAAGGGGGCAGTTTATACTGTCCCCGAGATTTATTAGGTTAGAGGCCTACATAACAGTTCAAATCTGTATAAAATCACAAATGGGTACCAAACAACTCCCTATGACTCTATTAAATAGCGTAATTACCTTAAAATTAATCATTTGGGTTAGAAAGAAAAAGAACGTTAGATAGTAGGAGACAATGGAATGGTTTAAATACAACCAGTGAAAATTGCCCATATTTGGACTTGTAGCTCAGTCGGTTAGAGCAACAGACTCATAATCTGGAGGTCCTAGGTTCAAACCCTAGCTGGTCCACAAGAAGGAAGAGGGAGGTAGCATTCCTAGTAACTGCTACTAGGTGGAGGCGCAACTTAATATCGAACTAGGTGTTGTGGGTATTCCTTCTTTTGATACATTAGCTCAGTAGGTAGAGCAATAGATTTTTAATCTATGGGTCATGGGTTCGAATCCCATATGTATCACAATAGATGATTCCGTGAATCTTTAAAACCCGGATAGTTAACATTTGTTGAATCTCTAATAAATTATCAAAATGAAGAGATTATTCGAAAAGCTTAGCATGTGCTTAATCATGCTTATTGTAGCTGCCACAGTGTCATCATGTGACTATGTGAAGCAGACAAAGAGCGAAATCAGACATGATGATTCACTCATGGTGTCAAAAATGATGCAGGATATTGACAATCCTGTATTTGCCAACTACGCTGATGCTTTGGTGTATCAGAAAGCAGAAGGTAAATGGAGACATCAGGACTCTGTATTCTTCAGCATACCTGAAAAGGCTATGCAGAATGTTGTATCTGTCTTAGAGAAATCTGGGGAACCGGTGACTAAGATTAGTATAGCAAATGAGTTCGAGATGAACAAGCATGTATATCTCAATCTTCCTGATAAACAGGGTCAATACAGTGCTATCGCTCCTCCTGATATCCCAAACGTGGAAACGGTTGACACTATTATCGACGGTAAGCATGTGCAGATCGTGCAGTCCTCCAGTACAAATATAACGACAAAGGAGGATTAGCTATGAAGCGGTACATTATCATCTCTTATAATGGTGCTAATTTGAGCGCATCAGAAGTTATGGCAATGGCTTCACAGCTGAACGCGGTTAAACCCGATGTTAAAGATGTACATGCAGTTACAATGGATGAAAATGAGGTTAATTCCGTTATCATCCATCATGCAGAAGCCAAGAATGCTACAGAACTTTCTGTTGTAGAATCTGCATGCATCTACGTAAAAAAGAAGTTTGGCAAGTTTTTTGACTCAAAGATGAAGTTGCTGCTCGCGTTGTCAGAAGCTATAAATGATGAGCCTGGCAACGAATCTCTTACAAATGCTATCAAGGTTATATCTCGTGGCGTAAGTAAGAGCATGCGTGATTCTTACGGTATTTCCACCGATGTTGTTTGTGTATTCAAAATGGTCCAAAGTAACATGTAATTATGTGTAGAACACAACGTAATACTAAGAAAGTGTATCGTCCGCGTCACGCAGAAGCGAAGGCAAAAGCGTATAAGCGTGACAAGTTTAAAAACAAGCTAAATCCTCTTGATTATGTGGAAGATTCCAATACATACGACTAAGAAGGTAAAGGGCAAAATTGTCAAAACATTGGCATTCGAATCCAAATACCCTAGCGAAAATCAAGCCAAAGAGGCTAGATTCGCACTCATTCATTTGGCTAACTGCGCCCACAAAGCTCCATGTGATATCACCGTTAATAGCGACGGTGCGGTATTAGTTAAGAATCCATCATGGAGTGTGGGTGAAGTAACAATATGTTAATTAATTTTATTTACAAACATTTAAAACATTATCAAAATGGCAAAAGAAGCAAAAGGTGCTGCTAAAGAGCAGCAGAATGTATCAGCAGACAACGTAGTAGAAAGATTGATGAAGGGCAACCTCGTCACAGACATCGCAGATAAGGCTGCAGAAGAGATCCGCCAGGACGAAGAGAAACGTAAGATTTCTCAGGTCAAGGAGATCGTCAAGTGTGCTGATTATCTCCGTATTAAGGAGCTTCTCAACGTCCGTAAGGACCGTGCGAAGGCAAAGATTACTCTTGATATCTTGAAGAAGCGTACAGAGCTGTTGGCTCGTCTTTTGGGCAAGAAGGAGGATGGTACCGCCGTTCCTGATGACCAGAAGATCACACCAAATCAGTTCCGTGACCTCTCAAGCAAGATTGATGAGGATCAGCGTAAACAGATGAACGAGCTGAACCAGGAATACGAGAAGCACGACAGCGAGTTGCGCACTAAGTATCCTAACAGCTGGTATTATGCCAACTATCAGTTCGATCGCCTGTAATTCTTCTTCTAGTACAAGTATCTTCGTATCACGTACATAGATTCTCAGGTACTAGAGATCCCGAGGGACAGTGTAGAGAAGGAATCTCAGAATGAATTAACATTCTCATCAAGTATCTTCGTATCACGATGGGAAGAAGAAATGTGAACCCACACAGTAAATTGGGACAGTAGATCAAACAATATGTTTTGTGCGTATCATTGTATCGGGGAGACTCAGGTAAAGAAGAGAAGTATTTACCAGAACCCTGCAAAATATATCAAAAATGCTGAATATAGCCCTCTAAGTATCTTCGTATCATGAGGATTCCTATATATTTTTAGCCATGTTTAAAGCGTTCTGAGGCATTATTATGTGTTAGTGGAGTAATTAACCACGAAGCTACAGAAAGTGTCTTAGAACGCAAATAAACCGGCTTAAATCGAATGTTCTGACTGATCATCGGAACATTTACAAGAATGTACAGTGTGTATGAAATAATCTGGCAAGACCGCGGTTCGACTCCGCGCATGTCCACGTTCCTCCTCCATACGCTTAGATTCCGTTTGGACAACCCAAGCATGTTGTAAAACTGCTTATAAGGGCATGTTCTGGCTTTGATTGTCAGAGGAGATAAATACGTTAAGCACTATACTATAAATTAAACGGCAATGTAAATAACATTGTAGACTATACTAACGTAGCGTAAGTTTAGTCTAGGTGTTTCCTACCAAAGTGGAGAGAAGGAGAAGTTGGAACGACAGTTCGGTTTGGGGTTCGATTCCCCAACTTCTTCCTATTAGTTATGACAAAGGGATATAAAGCGATGATAAAGGACAGGTGTCCTTATGTCGTCAACCTCGCTTTTAAATGGTGTACAGAGTTCGGCAGATTATCTAATATAGGTAAGAAGCCACACGAAAGAATAAAATATGCTGTAAAAACGCGATGGATAGACCGTGTATACCAAGAAAACGTGGCAATCTATAATACTGGAAGAGGAATGCCTCGAACAGATGAAAAAGATGCCTCGGTAAGAAAAGCTCTCGGAATACATGAGGGGTCTCAAAACTTTAATTTTGCAGACTCTATAAATTTAGAACGCATCAACAAAACGTTCAATTCTGGAGAACGAGCATTTTGGGCATGGGTTAATAGTTGGGTAGTATGGTTCCAAGAGAATTATAAATATCTAGAAAACTATTATAACATATCATGTAAATGTGGGAATATGGCACTATTTGATAACGTGTTGTCAGAAAAGGCTGATTTTCTAGATGAATATTTTGAAGATTTTTCTAAATTTATTAAGAAAACATTTAATTAAACAAAAATAAAATGGAGTATTTCCCTAAAATGCTAATTTACAAGGCTGGCTTGTTAGGCTGCAAAGAAGAAGGTATAGAAAATGTACTTAATTGGTTTCATAACCGCCTCAAGAAAGGCTTTGTTTATGAGCCATACTTATTTGCTGCAGGAGACAGCCTAGATGATGATTGTTTGTACGAATACTGTTGTAATGAACATTTGCGTAGAGTTGGTGATTGGATTATGAAAACTATAATCCTAAGCAATCCTATGAAGTTCAAAACGCTCACAACTCGTATGCGCATAGGTTCAGGACTACTTGAAAAAGTAGAAATGAAGACAGGAGGAAAAGATCTTAAGATCATCCTCTTTAACAATTTCATCAACAACGTTTGGTCATTATATCGTCAAAAGATGGTATATGATCTTCCGTTTTATCAGGGGTAGGGTGAGAGAGATCTCCCCTACTCCACAATATGGAGTATCAGCGTATCACTCAATCTGAGATTGAGACCATAAAAGAAGCTCAAAAGGGAAATGAGCTTGCGTTTAATAAATTGTTTAACCGTTACAAAGAGTTTGTTGATAACGTACTCTTTTGTTACGTGAATGACATGGATGAAGCTAAAGATCTTACAAACGTTGTATTTCTTAAGGTTCACCAAAAACTCTCGACATTCACAGATTATTCGTCTTTTGGCGGATGGCTGAGAATTATAGCTAATCGAACGGCTATAGATTATCTACGAAAAGTAAAGGAAAAATCAATGGAATTAGGAGAAGATTCAGGCCGACTACCTGTTGAATTAACTAATTCTTCGGAAGGAGAAGATCTTGTCAATCTTCTTGAGTACGAATCTCTTCTAAAGGAGTTTGAAAAGCTCCCAAAGAAGACGCAGAAGATTTTTAATTTATTCTACGTGGAAGATCTTACAGTTGACGAGATTAGCAAAGTGCTAAAAATTCCTACAGGCACTATAAAAGCTGCGTTAAGTCGCACTCGTAGGAAGATTAAAAATAACTTAAAAGTTTAACAAAAATGACTTCACTTTTATTATTGATTCTCTCGATTTTTGTAGCTCTTGGTTTCGCAAGATACAATAAGAGCAACAAGTTGTTCTGGATCATTCTCGTAAGTCTCTTGCTTGGTTTTACTGGTAAGAGTATGGTCAACTATGCCTTTGTTGACCATAAAAGTGAAGCTAGTACAGTTAAATCTTCTACAACTCCCATGCTGGCACCGACGTGCTCATTTCAGGCTTTGGAACCCTCAGAGGGCGCCGGTACATGTGCCGAGACAAAACCAGCAGGTAAGGACACGATTGCAGTTGATACTGTTACTATGCTTAACTTGGGTGAAGACGAGCATCTAAACGTGCTCACTAAACCTCCACGAGATTGGTTAAAAACGAACTTTATATTCGACACTAGTTGAATCTAAGTTAGTTGCCCAGAAAAGTATTAAACGTTTTAAACAATTCTATTATGAAGAAAATTTTTCATGTAGGAAACAAAAAGGGACTCCGTAAGCTTATCAAGCTTTTGGACGAACAAGGCGTGAATCATACGCTTACAAAAAAGACCAAGGTAAATAAGCACTATGGAATCGAATACACTATCAAAAATGGTGTTATCGCTCTCATGGAGCATTCCAAGGTTATCGAGTTAATGAAAGCTACTAAAAAGGTAGCGTAGTAAATAACATTTAAAACATTATCAAAATGGCTAACAAAAAAAATAAGGGCAATGTAAAAGTTGCTCAGAATAACAACAATGGTGGTAACGGTGCAAATGCAGCTGTTGAAGCTGCAGCTATGCTCACAACAACAGGCGGGTCAAGTATGGACCGTAACCATCAGGTAGACTTGTTGAAGATGGCTCATGAGCGTTTTTACTTGGATGAGAATGCTGCTGAGCATACAGGTTTCCCACAGGGAACAATCGACAAGCTCAATCATATCAATGCCCTCGGCATCGCTGTATGCGTATGTAATGAGGTCAAGTATGGTACTAGTGACTTTGCGGTCGTGATCCGTAAGGCTGCTCTTCCAGAGCTTACTGAAGCTTTGAAGGAGATTGGCGTAAGCTTCGATGAGACAAAGCTCTTGCCTTCAAACGACGATGCTGAAGCAGTTGAGGTTACAGCTGCAGCTGTGACAGTATCAGAGGAGACTGCAAAGAACCTTGATAAGGACGCTGCGGCTCGTGCGGCTACAGCTGGTAAGATCTTTGATCCTACAAAGATCAAGGACGAGGAAGAGCTCAAGGAGGCTCTCTCTGGCTTCCTGGCTATGAATCGCGATTCAAAGCTTATGGATAGCATCATGCAGTGTGTAAACTTCTATAAGGCATACCGTGCCATTGAAGCTAAGCGTGCTATCGAGTCTGCTGAGAAGACACTCAAGGAGACTAAGGATAAGCAGTATAAGGCTAATGCTGAGGCTGCTCTTGCTACCGCAAAGAACAATCTTGAGCATATCAACAACATGAGCTTCCATGACGTGTTTCGTGAGGTTGTCAACTTCACAGGTCGTGTCGGAACGCTTACTTATGGAATTGGCGCTCACCTCTTCAACGTTACCGCTTCGTCAGGATCTCCTGTATCTGCATTCTGCGAGCTTCGCGACCATGCTACAAACAAGGAGACCGGTGTATGCAAGTATACCGATGATCAGATTGCGGATGCTGTAAAGTGTCTTGTAATCATTGGCGCGGATGAGATTCGCTCTAAGAGCGAAACTATGCTTGAGGCTGAGAATAAACTTCCTGAGAAGGATCGTGTTAAGGAGCGTATCGAGACAGCCAACAAGAACATCGCATTTGCCGACAAGGCTACTGCAGCAGTTCTTGCAGCGCCTGGTAGCTTCGTTGAGAGCTTGAAGCAGAACTTCTTGGATGGTAACAATTTCGCTAAGAAGACTGTTATCTCTATCAAGCGTGCATATTATCGTGATGTAGCTCCTGAGATGATGGCTAAGGTTAAGCCAGATTCTATGTTGGATAACGCCACCCAGTATGCAGGTATCATCTCTAACCTGTTCCGTAATCCTTCTGATCCACTTGTAGGTTATGCTAAGGAGAATATTATCGACTTGGCATTCAAGACCGACGAGGAGATCAAGGCTGAGGAAGAGGCTGCGACTAAGGCCGCTAAGGAGGCTGCTGACAAGAAGGCAGCTGAGGATAAGAAGAAGGCAGCTAAGGGTAAAGCCAAGGCTCAGGTAAAAAAATAATACGACCAATTAAGAAAGCTAGTTCACAACTAGTTGGTCGTGTTAAGAAAGCCTTCGATATCCAGTGGCAAAGTGAACACAAATAATTTAACTATCAAAGTATGAAAAAATTAGTAATTACGTTGTTAGGTGCAGCATTTCTTACGATTGGCATGAATATTGCAGATCTTAAGAATGCCCCCCTTCCAACGACAGTGCAAACAGTAGCAGCATCTACTGTTCAGCAACCAATAGACCATTTATTTGGTCAAGTAAAATGTGCTAATCCTGATACAGTCCATGATACCGTTACGGTAGAAAAGGCTGTACCTTGTAACCATAAACAACCGCCTGTAAAGACTGTTGTTAAAACAAAGATTGTAGAGAAGAAGGGCATCTCGTCTTTGCCACTTCTTTACATAGCTACACCTGTTGAGGGAGACGATGTAGCTTACACATACGATGTGCACAAAGTATGCGAATAACCTCTTGGGTATGGTAGTAAACACAAGAACCTACCATGCTTAACCAAGCTAAGTACATATAGTAGATCCCATTAGTCTACGTACGAACATAACTGGATCCGAGAATATGTTAACCCTGTCTTGCAGGGCGAGATCACTCAAAAGGTAGGATGAAATGTATCAAGCATTGAAACAGTTTGATATAGGTAGGAGTAGCGTTGTATCAGCTCCTATAATTGCACAGCTGGACTTGTGAGAACCGTCTGGAGACAAGCTGGATGAGGCTGAATGCACCTTAAAAAGATGCAGTGTAATTAGAAACGCATAAGTCCCAAGAAGGGCACAATGAACCGTATCGTAATTATATGTGATAATACTAAGCATATACAAACGTTACACGAGACGAACTATGTTGGTCCCCAGTAGGTGAACAGAATTGCATACATGGTATGGTGCATGGTGCTGGAAGAACCGAGGATATCCCAAACAACATAGAAGTATTATAGCTGTAGGTAGTGTTTCTAGTGTCCAAAGCTAGTATAAAGGCCGAAAAAAATTATCTAAGACGCAATATCGTGAGGATAATACTCACGGGACGTATGGTGAATACGTTGGCATATAGTCCTTGACGTTCGATTCGTCACAACTCCGTTGAAGGGGTGCCAGGGATGAGGTGTAAGACGTCTGAGTTCATGGTAGACCGCCAGGCTTTTCTTGTTTATGCGGTATATAAAAGTGAAACAAGCACAAGGGTTGGGCAGTCCCTTAATCGAAGCTCTACGGGAGTATCGTACGCGGGTGAAGATCGCGGTGAAAATCTATTCCAGTTATAATTAGGATGTTAGGCCATCCGAACTTATAGCCAATTTCCATGAAAATTAAATAGTTCATGAGACTATGATCGATGACTTCGTTACAGTCAAAGAAAATTGATGGAACGCTATCCTAGAATAAAAAATAGCAAAGTAGGTAGAAAGTTGATTCGAGATATATCCAGCCAGGATCATTTGACCTCCACTTTCATCCAAAACGATCTAAACTAATAGTCTATTTGTACTATGATATACAATATTATATAGTCTCTACAGAGTAGTAAGCTGGTATATTATATATGCGTATGTTGTATGCAATAAAGATATAGATTATGAAAATTTAGTGAGTTTAAAAGATAACATGTTTAACAAAAATTAATGTCCCTTCATAGAGAATATCTTACGTTGTAAGTAAGAACTTGAGGTGAAGAAATTGAGTGCCAACCGATATGCTAACCATGCTAAAGTATATTGCGCAACAGTATACGTAAACATAAAGGTTCGAAGCAATACAGGAAATTGATGGGCAGCTTATATCTATGTTGTAAAACGACTGTGTATATTATATGTGTATACTGTCTCTATACATGTATATTACGTTATAAGTGGGTGACAAGATGAAATGTATGGGTTGAATTCCCAATATTCGTGCACTATAAATAGGAGGTAGTAATACCGGTACAGAAAAATTGCAAATATCAGCAAAGATACAAAAAGCCGTAAAGTCTGTGATGGGTTTGATCCTGAGACATTCCGATAACCAACCGCTGGATACATGCCACAAGCCGAGTATCGCAGTAAGGAGCTATTCCGATAAGTTAGGCGCTTGTAAAACTTATTAGCTGAGGAAATCTGCGTTTAATCGACAACCTGTAGAAAGACTTGTAAGTATAGTAAGGGAAATACGACCGAGATTCTACATATTTTCGTGGATTATAAGAATCCTAAAATTCTATGAGTGTTAGTTGCTATGCAAAATTTCACCAACGAAAATTAGGATAGTTAAGTTAGAAAAAACGTGAACAAAATAGCAGAAAACAGTTCAGCATTTGATTATGCAAAGAAAGCATTCAAAGCTTTAGACGATGGGCCTGGATAAACCAGTAAATGTTAATTGCATCATACGTATGTAATTCCTGCCACAAGCCTATTACCTCTTTTACGACCATTCTTTACGTAATTGCCGTAATAGGAAAGAGTGTGACTAAGTCTGTAATAAAGCGTCTACAATAGTAGAACTTTCTTTAGGAAACTAAGTAAGCAAAGTAGTGACCAAGTATCTTTGTATCAGCGTTGCTTTATTCAATAAACAACGGCAAAGGTGTAGCCAAAATACACCATATTTTTTCAATCATATCGTTAGTTAATCAATAACGATATCAAAAAGGATATGATTATGTCAGAAATTAATGTAAACATCGTGGAAACAACAATTAAAACAAATCGTACCCCACTGAGTATTCTTGGTGGTAGAATGTTTGGTCAGGACGTATTTACTCCTCAGACCCGCTTCTTCAACCCAGACCATGATAAGGTCTTGGAGCAGGCTAAGCAGAATTCTAATGTAGACCTTGTGCTCAACCGTTCTCCTCGCCGTTTCGCGATCGGTTATATCACGATCGAGTCTATGGCAACCAAGCAGAATGCAATCGGTGACGTCGTTTGCCGTCTCAATGAGGGCACCGACCATCAGATTGATATCCCTCTCGGTGAGAGTAGCACCAAGTTTGGTGAGACTACTGAGGAGGCAGTTCAGAAGGCTCTTAAGGACAAGAACTCTAAGGCAGTGTTCGCAGATCCTAAGGATCTGTGTGGTATCCTTAATGACCTCAACCGCGGTGAGATCACTCGCCTTGATGGCATTATTGAGAAGGCTCAGAAGGCTAAGGCGCAGTGCTTGTCTGCCATCGCAGCAAATGAGAAGATCGTCACTGATTACGAGCGCGAGAAGGCAGAGTCAAAACCAGCTGATCATATAGCATAAATTCATGGAGGCTGTTTTAACAGAGAAGAGTGTTAAGCTTATTGCAGTAATGCTCTCCGAACCAAAGATTAAGGCAGCCGTTTATGAAAAGTTGGACCATACAGAGAAGTACAAAATTTATACCATTAACGATGATGGTAGTATCACTCTCGGTTCAACAAGGTTCCACTTTTGGAACAAGATAATCGGCTGCGAGCAAACCTTACCATTTGAGAGTTTCGCTCTCAAGGTATGGGATGCACTAGTGAGTCTTTCCACAGGGCTTAACCAAAAAGCCATTATGGAAGGACTATCACAAGAAATTGTGATGAAAGGAGTTAAAGACAAAAACTTTAACTGGGTCGTAGAACGACTATATGATGTTGCGACAAAAGTATGTCAGAATTCTAGCATTGCTGATGGCGTAGGAGCGGACCCTGCGGGGTCCCGGGTGTCAGGGCCAAGGCTTAACGCTCAGCAAGAGTATCCTGATAAAATTGTTATCAATATCAACGGTCGTAAAGAAATTTTTCAGGTGAAAGACTGTATAGGTAAACCAATGATTGAGTTGGAGTACGGAATTGTAAATGCTAAACGAGTAATGCCATAAACAGAAACATTCCTGCGGGAATGGTGTACAAACTGTGCGCAGAAGAGTACACATTCATGCATGTTATTACCGTTATTGTTTGCAATGAAGTACAATGACAATATTATTAGTTTATATTAAAGAGCATCCTTAAAAGCTCTCTGCGGAGAGCAGGTAATCCACCCTGCGGGGTAGGATTACCAATGGATACTCTTTTATCCTTTATTACAGTAGCATGTGGTATAGGAACTAGGTAAATGGCTGATTCAAGTAAATTGTTTAATTTTAATCAAACTATATGAATAAGAAATCAATTAAATTGAACTCAGCAAACATTATTACAATTCGTAAGAACATTGATATTACTATCAATAAGTATTGGCGAATCATTCGAGCAGAGAACCTCATGTCTAAGAAGGCAATTGCAGCAAAGCAGGGTTCTGGCTTAGATCTCAAGAGCTTGTATAATCAGATTATGCAGCTTAGTGAGAAGCGTATTATGATTAAGGGTATTTTGGTAGCTCTTAATACAGGTACTACTACATTCTCTTACGAGGATTTTAAGAAGACAAATAACTATAGTATTTTCGCAGCATGCGAAGCAAAGGAGGCAATAGCGCAGCTTAAGATGATCAAGACACTTGATCCATCAACTAAGGCAAAGAAGGGATTGAAGGCTATGCCTAAGCGAGAGGTATTCTCGTCAGCTAAGATTGCACAGCTCATCCATGAGCAACAACTACTAGCAAATAAGTTTGACGCTAATCTTGAGAAGTTTAACAATGAGACTTCTATTGAGATTAAGGATACTATTGCAGATAAGTTCGAGATGGATCTTGCAGCTTAAATGCTATAGGTTCGAGACAAATATAAGGGTCGCCGAAAGGAGTAAGATCGAGGCTTACACGAACCACAAATAAGGAATCCCTTGCCTTAAAAATAACATTATTAACACATTAAATTATCAAAATTATGTCAAAGAAGAATAATAAGAAGAACCTCAAGAAGGTTCAGGCTAAGATAGGAACTACACCAGTTAAGGCTGAGGCAGCTAAGAAGGAAGAGTCTAAGGCTGCTGTAAAAAATACAGAAATCGCTGCAGCAAAAGACGATGCTAAGGCTAAGAAGAGGGCTGAAAAGAAAGCTCATGAGGAGGCTAAATATGCCACTTCTAAGGCTCGCATAGAGGCCCGTAAGGCACGCAAAAAGAGCATCATGGATAAACTGATCGACTCCAAGAAGGAAAAGGCTTCAGAGCCTGTTAAAATCACTCTGGAGGACCGTTTGAAGAAGCAGGAGGAACGTCGTAAAGTTGCTCAGGCTCGTCATATCGCATCAGTTACCCGTCGGTGCAAGCGCATGCATCTCAATGATGCTGACACCAAGAAGGTAATAGACATCGCAAAGAAACAGTGGGACAACGCCACTGTATACAATATTACAGTTGTATGTGATTCTGTTCTGAAGAAGAAGAAAGAACTTGAGAAGTTGGTAAAAGAATGCGGAATTAAGTCTGCATGCATTACTAACTCAACCGCATTCTTTAAGGATGTGCCAGCAAGCGTGGTCGCAAAGCTACGTGACCTTGTAGGTAACGCTACATTCTATCAGTATCGTTCTGATAGCAAGTCTCCATTTGAGGAGGCTGGAATAGACGTTTCCACAGATAACCATAACAAGCACAAGAAGGGAGGAGATCCTCATACTATCGAGTGCTCAAAGAACGCTAGTGTTAACTTCTATAATCTCCGTAGAGCTAAGAAGAAGGCCAAGGAGGCTCTTAAGAAGAACACTTGCAATTTCCGTCACGGCTCAAAGGCTGAAGGACGCAAGCTTCGTCGTGGGCTCAAAGTTAAGGCTAAAGCCGTAAACAAGAAGCCTACACAGGTTAAGGAAATTAAACAAAAGTCAGTTAAACAAGCAGCTTAATCATAGGAGGCAACGTTATGAATACCCAGAATAATCAATATTTGGACGATTATGTTGAAAAATATCGTGACATCAAAGAGAAGTGGCTTAAGGACTTTAATAAGTCTCACGGAACTACTTCTAAGTTCTGTAAAGAACGCAATATCCATGGTCTTTCCAGGAAGAAACCTTGGTTTATACTGCTCAAGCGTGATTCGATCAAAATTGAATCTTGCAGAAAGGTTACGAAGCTTAAACATACCGAGCTCATGGAAGGGTATGTTCAACACAAGTTGCAGAAATGGGAGCGAAAGCACCCGTGCCCGGTTAAGAAAGACGACTTGTTCTACGCGCAGCAGTTCCCAGTTTGGGAAGCAGAAAAGAATGCTGCAGAAGAACATATTAGAGACTTAGTTGTCGCTAAATATGACAAATTACAACTTGTTGGACGATTCCAGCATTCGGACGACAAGTTCTCTGAGCAGGAAGTTGCTCAGATAAAAGATAATGGCGAAACTATCAAGTATGGAGGAGTAAACTATCTTCCAAAAAGTAGTAAAGTCATGAAGGCGGCTTATAAGGAGACAAATAAGGTAAAGGCAAAACGCAGTAACCTTATTTGCACAAACCTTAAAGACCATCGCAAGAAGACGGGACGTATTCTGTTGCCAAACGCAAATAAGATGCGAATGGCAGCTTAAAGCGTAACTTCTTCAAAATCGACCAGGATATCACTGGTCACCCTAGTGTGCTCCGAAAGGATATGACTGCGAGGTGCGAACCCTCACTAGGGACTATGATAATAAAGGAAAGACCAGTAGTTCTATATGACATAGAAGTTTTTCCAAACTGTTTTCATTGTACTTGTAAAGATTCAGAGAATCATAACCTATATAAATTCGAGATATCCAGTCGTAAAAATCAACTAGAAGAACTAGTTGACTTCTTCTATATCAACAGAGCTGACCATATAATGTGCGGCTACAACAATAAGCATTATGATGATATAATCATAAACTACATTATACATTTCTGTAATAGAATGAAGCGACTAGGATACTCGAAAATTTGTAGTTCTCTCTACTATCTTAGTAAAGAAATAATAAGTTCGGAAAAAACAGGAAATATTGATAAGATTAAAGTGTATAAGTATGCAAATTACTTCTATTCATTTGATCTAATGTTGATGCTCTATAGCGCCAAACAGCAGAAAAGCTTAAAAGAAATAGAAACACTCTTACATATGCCAAATGTACAAGAGTATGAAGGAAGCTTTGATATGCAGATCCAGGAATGCGATATTGACGCCATGATAGAGTATAACGTGAACGACGTAGAAGCTACTGAGACTTTGCTTAACAAAGTAAAAGAAGATGTAGAACTGCGTCTTGAAGTGGAAAAAGAATGGGGGTTTGATGCACTGTCAATGAGTGGTGTACGATTTGGAGAAGAAGTACTCTTGCGAAAGACTTTAGACATTACCAACACAACAAAAGACGAGCTAAAAACTCGTGCTCGAAAAGTCGGAAACATTCGTCTAGGTGATATCATACTCCCATTCATACAATATTCTAACCCAAAGTTGAAAGAAGTCTTATCGGATGTAAAGAATGCTACTTGCAACGCAAGTAAGTCTGATAAGAAACAAAAAAACTATGAGAAGAAGTTTGTTCTCTCAAATATTTGCTACTCTATAGGAGAAGGTGGTATACACACCATCAATGAACCTAGAGTCTACAAACCTACAGATGAACAGTTTATAGGGCACTCAGACGTTACGTCTATGTACCCTTCGTTAGCCATTATAAACCATTGGCTTCCAGTTCACTTAGGAGAAGATTTTTGGAATGTGTACAGCGCCCTATACAAGGAGCGCTTGACTGCCAAACGTAATGGAGAGTTATTAAAGTCTAAGGCATTTAAACAGGCTCTTAATGCTCTTACCGGAAAGATGCAACAAGAAAGTAGCTGGGCATACGATCCACTTAACGTATATAAGATACGTATAAATGGGCAACTTATACTACTTATGTTAGTGGATAGGCTTTTGGAATTGAATTGTAAGATTGTACAAGTCAATACAGATGGTGTCGTCTACATTGCCAACAAATCCGACCGCCTCGCAATAGCCGACGCAATTAAGGAGATTGAGCAATTAACCCAGTTGACATTCGAGTCCGATGATTACGAGTCGTTTTATCAGTACGACGTGAACAATTACTTTGGTGTTCGCAAAGGATATTCCCAATCTAGAGATCCGAGACTGATAGAAAAGAAAGGCAGGTTTATCACAGAAATTGGTCTTAACAACAGTATGACACCAGTTGTTATTTCTAAAGCTGTGATAAACTATTTTTTGAACAATGAACCGATAGACAAGTTTATTAAGAAGGATAAAGATATCCGTGATTTCTTGATGTCACAAAGCGTAAATAAGGAATCAAAAGTTGAGTATGGAGGAAAACAGATTCAACGTATTAATAGATATTACGCATCAAGTAGTGGCTATTATCTTATAAGGATTAAGGATAAAATGTACGAAAATCGTTCTGAAACAAAAATAACAGAATACGGAGTCCGAATTCTTAATAAGATAGATGCTACACCAATAGAAAACCGTCATCTGAATTACCAGTACTACATTAGCAAAGCAAAAAAGATAGCTAGTGAGTTTGTTAATCGTCAGTTGACAATATTCGATGATTAATCGTTTATCAACGTATATAAGATGATTATTGAACTAAACACAAAACTCCTGGACATTCCAGGACTGAATTCAAATCAATTAATATTCCTAAGTTTGGTATTGGATAAGAATCAAAAAACTTATAATCAAGACGTCCGCAAAATTGTCAGCCTAGTTAGCGACGAAGAAATATCAAACTTAATTTCTCAGGGACTTATTACCTCGATCGAGAGAGGTAAGTCAATTACATATCATGCAACGGATGCGCTTAAAGATGTAGTCCGCCCTAAACAGGACTATTTCGATCTGTTCTATGAAATGTACCCAATATACGTTCTACGACCAGATGGTACTAAAAACTATCTAAGAGCTAACGTTAACAAATGTAGACATTTATTTAATGTCTATGTAGGTCAAAGCGAGGCTATGGCTCAACATCTTATTCAGTGTCTTGACTTCGAAATGAAGAAAAAGACTAACGAGGGTAAACTAAGTTACATGAAGACGATGTGGAGATGGCTCGTAGACCATCAATGGGAAGAATCTGAGGAAGAAATGCAAGACAACTCTAAAATTGAGGAATCGACTTATGGAACAGAACTTATCTAATCTTATACGACCAATGTCAGTTGTAGCTCAAGAGGCTATAAACTATATATCTGGTCGAAGAGAACATTCTATAACTTCTCTTAAGACTAGATGGGCTAAGTTTAACAAGCAGTGTATGGGAGGTATTGAACCCAATACCGTTTACACCATAGCTGGTATTTCGGGCAGCGGCAAATCGAGTTTTGCCAATGAAATTTCTACAGATATTGTTGATTTGAATCCTGATGAAGAAATAGTAATTCTGATTTTCTCATTAGAGATGGTTGGATTTAGGCAGGTTGGAAGAACGCTTTCTAGTAAGCTTAGGAAAACGACTTCGACTCTGTATAGTTCGGAAACGGACCTGGATGACGATACCTTCAGAAAAGTCATCTCAGTATCTAATCAACTAAAGGAGTATCCTATATGGTTTGTAGATAATCCTACAACTCCCAAGGAAGCAGAAGATATTATTAGGTATTTCTATAATACATACGTAAAAGGTACTAATAAACACTTTATAATAATGTATGATCACGCTCTATTAACAAAGCCTATAGGCAGTGTTATAGAGACCATGCAGGAACTCGAAAGAGTCTTCATAAGTGCTAAAAAGTATCCTATGACATCAGTGCTACAACTAGCACAGATGAATAGAAATATTGAATCACCAGAAAGAATAAACAATTTTTTGTCGCATTATCCTATGAGAAGCGACATTTCATCTGCTGACGCTTTATTTCAAGCTAGCGATTATGTTATAGTTATTCATAGGCCTGAAATTCTTGGAATACAAGAATACGGCCCGAGCCATTTACCTACTCAAAATAAGGTGTATTTACACATCTTAAAGAATCGAGACGCGGGAAAGCCCTGCATACTTGAATTCCAGAATGACTTAGCATATAACAACTTGATAGAAAGTTAAGCAATTAAAATTTAGGCTGAATTATGACAACATACGATATTAAGTTTACTGATAACAACATTAAGAACACTAACAATGGTAACATTTATTCTCAGATTCTCGATGGTATTATTCTTTCTACTGTAAAGAAGAACAACTCTTATTTGTTTAACACAAAGAAGAAGGAGGAGGATGATTTGATTGATGCCATGTTCGACGAGTTGGATCATACTTATATCTACAAGCCTCTGAAGGGCGACAGTTTGTTCGCAAAGGCTTGTGATATTCTTGCTAACTATGGCAAGAAGAAGAGTATTATGAAGGGTATTAAGCTCGGTAAGATTTACCGTCTTGAGAATGGTCTCCCTGTCATTTTCTATAATGACGAGATCCAGATTGGTACCGACATTTATAGTTACTCTAACTTTAGTGATTACGACTTTATCTCTTCACTTAGTCCAGAGATTAAGAAGACAATCATTAATATTAACATTAAGCTTTAATTAAAACTTTTAGTATCATTGTATCATGAGTTTAACATTACCTACTAGTAAAATTCCTGCAGTTTCTGAAAACCCTAGATATCTTATACTCTATGGTCCTCCAAAGGCTGGTAAGACATCTTGTCTTGCGCAGCTGGATAATAACCTTATCATAGACCTTGAGGGAGGCTCTGTCTTCGTTGATGCGATGGCCATCCAGTGTCGTACGATCAATGATTTAGGAGAAGCAGCAAGTGCCATTCGTGCCAAGAATAAAGAGGTAGGTCATAATTTCTATAAGCATATCACTATTGACAATGCTACAAGACTCGAGGATATCTGTATGAGCTATGCTTGTACATTATATCGCCAAACACCAATGGGTAAGAAATGGGACGGCACAGACGTAACAACTCTTCCTAATGGCGCGGGCTATAAGTATCTTAGAGATGCAGTAAAGAAGGTAGTTGATATGTTCCGAGATTTGTGTGACGAATTTATTCTTGTAGGTCACGTTAAAGATACCGTAACTGAAAAGGACGGTGTTGAAGTTTCTGCAAAAGAGCTCGACTTAGTTGGTAAGTTGAGCAGGATTGTGTGTGGATTAGCCGATGCGGTAGGTTATGTATATCGCAAGGGAAATGAAACACATATATCCTTTAAGGGTGGTACATCCGATACCATCATGGAGGCTCGTGCAAGACACATAGCCGGAAAGGATATTGTCATTGCAGAAGGTAATGAAGATGGGACACTTACAACACATTGGGATAGAATATTTAAGTAAATTGATGTATCGATTTGTTCGAGCAACAGCATACTATGCTGAGAATAAAATGGATATGTTAGCATTACGTATATTAAAATAATAGAGATTATGTTTAGTACAAAGACAGCCACAACGAGCAACGAAGAATTTAGTAACAGTAGCTATATGCCAGTAGGCATTAACCAGAATATCACTCTTAAAGAGGTAAACTGTAATAAGTCTCCTCAGGGTCTCGATTTCCTCGAGATTGTATTTGAGAATGAGGATGGTCAAACAGCTACTATGACTGAGTGGAAGAACACAAAGGGAATGTATATTAAGACAGACGAAGACCTGCAGAAGCGTGATAACGCTCAGTTTGGTCGAGTTTGTCAGATTCTTGACTGTTTCTACCCACAGCGACCAGATGCAGAGCTTTCTACATTCAAGGAGATGATCGAATGGACAAAGCAGATGCTTGATCCTATGATAGCTACTAAGAAGAAGCTTCGTTTGAAGGTTATTTACGACAAGAAGGGCTATACTCAGGTAAGTAAGCTCGGAATCTTCGTTGAAGACATGTCTAATACAGATTCGCAGATTAAGCTCTTTAAGAACGATCTTATGGAGCGTCCAGTTGTTGCCGATAAGGAGAACAACGATCCGCTTAACGTGCCACCAGCCGTTACTCCGGAAACTGCGGATGCAGCAGGTGCGTCAGATCTTCCTTTCTAAGATTAGCACCTAATTAAAAATATTACTTGTTGTATGAAATCCGGTAGGTAATTATAATACCTATATAGCAGGAGTGTCAAACTATGCAACAAGCTATTATGCCCAGGGAGGTAATACTGCCATGAATGGGTGTTGGTGGAGCTAGGTAATTCAGTTACCCTTTGGAGGTGAAATGCCTCCAACAAGGCTCGCAAGGGTACCGTGAGGCACAAGCAGGACGTATGCGAAAACTATCATAAGGCGTTTTTATCAATATATTTTGTTATATAGACAAAAAGTCCGGTTGAGTTCGATTCTCAACAGAGCCACAATTTTTATTGTTTATGACAAGAAGAATTACAGCTTGTGAAAGTAATAATTCTGCCCACCTGTGAAGGTTGGTATTGTCTAGATGTCGGGATCACCTGACGTCAAATCTCATATTCGTGTACGCTACGTAAGTGCGGGTTTGAATAACCTAAAGTCCGACCTGGATATGTCCGTAAACTATCTATCCGTCACGACCCGAGCATGTCATTAAACTGCTCAATTTGCGTGTGTACACAGTATTGGTAAGCCTGGGTAGTTGTCAGAAAAGACCGCTTCGTTTTGTTGGTTCGATTCCAACCACACGTGCTAACTTATAAGTTATGTATAGTACTAGAACAGCGATTACTATGTCCTTGAGAGACATCTTGGACAAAGTAAATGATTTAGACATCTATACGTATTGTTTAGGACAATTTAAAGTTGGAAAACTTATGAATAGTCCATTAAGGTCTGGAGACAACAATCCTTCATTTGGAATATTCCATTCCAAAACAGGAGGATTGCTGTGGAAAGACCTTGGAACTGGAGAGTATGGAAACTCTTTAAAGTTCCTAAAAGAATACAAAGGTATAACAACTAGAGAAGAACTTGAACGAGAATTATTGAGAATTGTACGCAGAATAAATCCTAATACAACCGTAAGGACAAATACGTACAATATGCCGAAAGGTGATACCGATATCGGGATAGTTCGACAGCCGTTTACCAATATAGACAAACAATACTGGAAACAGTTTGGAATACATATTGATACCCTAAAGAAGTTCAATGTGTTTAGCATTAAATACTTTCTTTGTAATAGTATCGTCCGAAGTATCTACAAAGAGAATAGTCCTATGTATGCATATAAAGTGTATGATAAGTTCAAGATTTATCGTCCGCTTGCTTCCAAGTTTACTAAATGGCGTACCAATCTGACGAATCGGCACGTACAGGGATTATCCGAATTGCCTAAGGAAGGAGGCGACCTACTCATAATAACAAAGTCATTGAAAGATGTCATGTGTTGCTACGAGATGGGTTTTAATGCAATCGCAGCTGCCAGTGAAACTGTATTTATACCTGATGATATACTTAGATCTCTACGTTCCAAATGGAAACATATAGTGATACTGTATGATAGAGATCAGACCGGTATGCATAAGGCTAGACAATATAGTAAACAATACAAATTAGATGCTTTTTTCATTAATAAGAAATTTAAAGCCAAAGATCTATCAGATGCTGTTCGTGACAACGGATTTAGCACCATGAAAGACTGGTTAACAAAAACGTTACAGAAATATGATTGATGTAGTAATAGGATGCCTACTTGGTGTGCTGGGAGGTGCAGTAATGTCTCCTCTATTGCATAAATGGCTTACAAAGAAGCTGACTAAGAAAATTCGTCTCAGTAAGGGTGAATTTATGCGTATATATCTTCCAAACAAGTTGCAGATGACTATCTGGGATAGTTATAGCGATGAAGGAAACATATGCGTATGTGTACATCACGAAGGAGACGGAAAGGTAACTGATGGTGAAATTGTCTATTTTAATAAAACTTCTGTATCTAAGATAAGAGGCAAGAACTTTTATTATGATAGGCGAGAAATCTAAAGGCAGAGTACGGAATGCGACTAAGGTCGATAAGTATGGTCTCCATTTTAGGAGCAAACTCGAATGCTATACTTATGAAGCTTTTATGAAAGCTGGAATACCAGTTAAATATGAGCCAAAGCACTTCGTATTACTGGACAAATTCGAGATATTCGGCGAACATGTAAGAGCAATAACTTATCTTCCAGATTTTATTGGTAAATACAAAAGACAATCCTTTGTAATAGAATGTAAGGGGTTGATGGGTGATTCTTTTCCATTAAGATGGAAACTTTTTAAGCATTACTTGAAACGACATAACAGTAAAATGCGTTATTATATTGTTAGAAATCATAAACAAGTAGACGAATTGGTTGAAAAGATAAAATCACAAAATTATGAATGAAGTTTGGAAAGATATAAAGAATTTTGAAGGATTGTACCAAGTTAGTAATCTTGGTAGAGTAAAGTGTCTGGAACATAAATGTCCCGGTAGATACAAAGGGAAATATAGAACTGTAAAAGAACATATGATGACATGCGTAGAAAACAAAACGAATGGATATTTATATGTGTCTTTATCTAACTTAGATAGAGGTAGAACATTTACCGTTCACAGATTAGTTGCAAACGCTTTTATACCTAATCCTGAAAATAAACCAGTTTTAAACCATAAAGATGAGAATAAACACAATAATTGTGTTGACAATCTAGAATGGTGTACGTCGTTGTACAACAATACGTATAAAGATGTACATTTAAAACGAAAACATTATGTTCATACATATGAGTACGAATTAGACAGAATCAAAGAGCTGGAAAATAAACTAAAGAAAGCAAAACTTGATTTTGTTAAAAAATATCCATCTATTAAATTAGATGAATAACCAATATTTGAGTATTATAATATCAGTAAATATGGAAAAGAAATTTTTGAAAGTAGGTAAGAGCATAAGCTTTAAGTTTAACACAGAAGGTCTTGAGTGTAATTTAACCCCAGGAATGGTTTACAATATTGATGTAGATCGTTATACTGACGCAATCTCGCTCGAGGAAACTAGTGGTTTGTCTTTACCTTCTAAGGTATATTGTACACCTCGTGACGAACGTTTTATCGATAAGGTTATTAATAGTTATAATCTGTCCGAAAGTGGATTTACTGGTGTAATGCTTGCAGGATTGAAGGGTTCTGGTAAGACTGTAATGGCTAAGATGATAGCCAATAATAGCGGTCTTCCAATTATAAATATAGACAAAAGTATACGTCCATATATCCTTAAAAATCTTGTAGAGAAGCTTGGCGACACAAGTGTTTGTTTCTTGTTTGATGAGCTTGATAAAGTCCTTGAAGATTACGATGACTCTGTATTGTTACAGGTATTGGATGGTTCTGATACCAAAGGTAAGCATATGATTTTGTTTACCTGTAACGATGACCACGAGATATCAGAATATCTGATAGACCGTTGTTCTCGTATTCGCTATTGGCGTGAGTTTGAGGAAATGTCTCCATCTCTTATAATGGAGGTATTGAACGATAAGCTTAACGACAAGAAGGAAGTTAAGTCTTTAACAGACTTTATTAAGGATAACTTCGAGGTATGTAGTTTTGATAACATTGCTTCTTTCGTAAAGGAAGCTAATGATTATCCTACTACGACATTTGAAGAGCTCTTTGAGGATATGAATCTTTCTTCTAAAGGTTCTATAAAGCCTCATCCAAGAAATAGAAACAAAAACACTACTAACAGTCTTAAGAAGAATAAACCAACTTTTGATCAGATGTTAGGTTGTGATGATTGTTGTTAAGGATGCTAATGATTATACCAAAGTACAAAATACCGGAATATGACATTCCATACTACGAAGATAATACACGCATTAGCAATAGTGCTATAGGCTGGTTCTTGAATAAGGGGCCAGCCTATTTTCGTAGGATGTTAGATGGTAAAGAGAAAGGCTTAGATTTGCCACAGTTACGTAAAGGAACCATGATTCATGAGTTCCTGCTTCAGCCAGATAAATTCTGGGATGATTACGTGCTGTTCGATGGCGACAAGCCTAAGAGTGCGCAAGCACAAAAGTTCTGTGAAAACTTAATAAATACCGTTGAAATAGAGCTAAACAAACAGCTCTCAGACGCTTATCGTAAGTCTTATAGTATAGTTGGCAAGAGCGAAGATAAAATCCTCTCAGAAGCGCTTAAAATAAGCGTAGAGTATAAGGATTATATCGAAGCTATTAGATCTAAGAAAATACTTATATCTCAGTATGACTTAGACCAGCTTATGAAGATTCAGCATAATGTTGGAGAACATAAGTTAGCAAGACAACTAATACGAAGAGCAGGTGAGCATGGTAATATACACGTGTACCATGAGTTCCAGATAAACTGGGATTATTTGATAGAAGACGAATTGAATCATGGAGCACTTACTCCTGTTGCATGTAAATCGTTACTTGATAGTTGTACGTTTAACTTTGATACAAGAACGTGTACAATTATGGATATCAAAACTACGGCTAAGTTATGGCACTTTGAAGACAGTATGAAAGAATTTGACTACTGTAGGCAATTGTGTTTTTACCAAGAAGCAGTATATTGGTATCTAAATAACGAATTGGAATTAAATAGTGATGAAATCAACGAATGGAGATTTGAATATTATATCATAGCTATCGATACAACAGGTAGTAATGAAATAAGGGTATTCAGATTAACTGCGTTTCAAGTTACTTCTAGAGACGTAGAAATACATGATTTTATGAGCGTGTATTTGTGGCATTTGGGAACAGGAAACTGGGACCATAGCTATGATTACTATACTGGAGACGGTAGTGAAACTTTAAACCTATAAGTAAAATGAAAAACGAAACTTTGAATGTTGAAGTGTTAGAAAACACATTTAACGTTATGAATCTTGAGAATACACTTAACGTAGACGATTTCGAGAATTGTGCTACAGGTGAAGAATTAGAGGCAGCAATTTTGAATGTTTAATAAAGAGAAATTTAAAAATAACTCTATATTTGTAGTTCCCTATATAATAACAAATAGGGAATTACTAACTACAAATGCTCTTCACTCTTCAGAAATAGTTACAGTAGGAGAAAAGAAGTATATACGACTTCTTTATAATCCTATTTCTGTTGCACAACGTTATTGGATATACAAGCAATCTGAGTATGAATATTATTTCGACTCTAAGATTGATGTAGAAGCTAATAATAAAGTGCTTCTCGAAGTCTTGTATGAGATACCGAAAGCAAAGAAAGCAGAAATGTCTTGCATAGAGCAAGGTGGTTTCGATATCTTGACAAAGCAAAATGTAGTTGACAACGCAATATACTGGGGGTATTATTCCCCAGAAGTTTTGAATTAGTGAATAAATAAACCCCGGCCACTCGTGAGAGCAGTCGGGGTCTTTTTATTATTTACTAAACCTATCTAAAGCCCAATTATATAATGGGTCATCTGAAGATTTATTTTGAATGATTTGATTTTCGTAATAGCTTCTTTTACTCTTTGAGTCAAGAATTTGTTCATAAGTATGATGAAATGGTGTTGCTTTAAATAAATCTCTTGAAGCTTTATTCCATTCAGTATCTGTAAATGGAATATTGTAATCAGAGTAAATTCCACGCTATATACTTGAATCGTAATCGTCGATGGAGCCACCTAGGAAAGTATCCAATAGCGATCCTCGAGGCATGATAGAATATAATGCGTACTCTGGTAATGATTTAGCGACATTTTGAAAAGCATCCAAAGTACCTGTCTGAGCTGATACTGACTTAAAGTTATTTAATGCGTCGTCAAAACGATAAGGTGTAAACACCTCCCATTTTGTACGTACAGCAATATATGCAAGTAATTGCATTAGCAAGCTATCATCATCAGAATCTGCATATGCACATATAAGAGCAATAGCAGGACAAACAAAAAGCTTATACAAAGCTATTTCTGTTGCAAGACGTTTTAATTGCTGACGTCTAAATCTACATAGCCTAGCCTGACTTTCGGACGAATTATCATACAAATATCTCTGCAAAGACCTTGAATTCTTTGCTCTAGCACCCAATAATGCGCCAAGTGCAGAGCCCATAGCAACGCCAGCTATAGGACCCACAACAGGCAAGAATGAGCCTAATGCTGCGCCTGTTGCAAGACCAGTTAAGATTGATTTCTTTCTGTTCACCTAGAAATTCTAAAGGTTTGCTTCGTCTGAGTATCCTTTAGACAATATATTAAGTAATTGTAATCCAGACCTAAATGAACCACCTTTAAATTGCTAAGTAGAATTATCCCATACAGTGTCTCCAAATCTTTCTTGAAGCATAAGAGGAAAATACTGTCTATGAACTAATACGGCAGCTCCCAATGCATTTGTAGTAATAGCTGCTTTCTAAGACTCTGTAGCCATACCATCAGCATTCTCTGCATATCTTTCAATCCTTGAATGAAGCGTATCCTCTACCTACTTATACTGTTTATAATACTATTTATCTACAGTAAGCTTACCATTCTCTTCTTTCATTATAGATAGAAGGCTCTTTCCTTTCTTCCACTCTTTAACCTGTCTTTTAGCTTCTTCCGGATTAAGGATATTATTCATTATCACATCATCCTTAGTTACAAACTCGCCGTTGTAATATCTGTAAGACATTATAGTAGCAATAGCTATAGGAGCTTTAGCACAGAAATCAAACATGGTAAGACCACCGAACGCCCAGTTGTGAGTTATGGCATTTATGTACTTATTTCTGTTTGAGTCCTTCATTTTTCTCTCAAGCTAACTAGCTATATTAAAATGCTCCATTATAAGCATTAAAAGGTCTTTAGAGTTATGGTTCTCGACGTATCTAGCACCCATACCATTTTCAACTAAATGATGTAAGACGAATCTAGTAGCGGCGCAGGCATTAGAAAAACTATATTTCTATCCAACTATAGCATTTACAATATGAGCCCATGTAGCAGTAGTGAAACCAGTACCAGCTACAGCTATATTGCAGCCAAGGTTTATAAGTGTCGTAGCTGCTCTGAACAACTGGGCAACCTTACCCATATTAACCTATCTTCCGAATATATTTACCTACATTCTTGAAGAGCGTATATTGTATAGGTTCATATCCAAGAATTTTCTAGCAGCTTTGTATGTATTAGAAGACTTTCCCGTAACGTTCCTAGTAGTTCTCTTAAGATTGCCTATACTACCTGTAATTGATACCTTTTCATGATTTCTATTCTCAATCATATCAACCATAGATTCACACGTAGCCTCTATCTGTTTCTTATTCTTATACTTCTAAGATTGATTATAGTACTCTCCAAGTATACCTATCAAGTCAGACGAAAGCTACGATGCATCTTTAAGTCTTCTAGTGTAGTATTGTGGTATCATATTAAGCTGTCTGCCATCTGGGCGTTCTCCGCTAATTTCGCTACCAAATGTAGGGTCTTTCGAGTTGATAATATCTCCAAACTAATCCTGGTCGGATAAAGCCTAATCAATAAGCTATCCGTACGTACCGTCTTGTTCCCATCCTTTCTCTCCAATACCAACAGTATCTTTGAAATATTCTCTAAGGGCGCCTCCAGAAGAAGATGGGTCTACATTACCAGTTTTAATAAAGTCCAAAGCCATCCTCCATTTACCGCTGTGCTTTTTGAGGTATTTAAAGAATGAACCAGTTATCTATGGAAGAAGATAATTGTCTACATAGTTTCTATTTGTCTACAATTCGTTAGACTCCTTAATTGTTTGATACGTCTTATCATAAAGAGCTTTAAGAGTCTTAGATTTCATAATCTTGTTATACTACTTAGAATTGTCGTATAATTCCTTTTTTGGTACAAATGCCTATCCGTAACTCTCGTCAAAATCCTTATCAAGCAAATCGTTATTCTCATCAGAGTTAAGATAACCATCTCCTGGCAATACTTCCATAAATCTGTCGTAGTAAGCTTGCTTTGCGACTACTTTTCTAAACCAAGGTTTAGCCTACCATGATATTTCTCCTTCTACGTCCTCTACGAGTCTACCTGTATTTCTTTCGAATGTCTCAAGATAGCCAGGTTCTTCTTTGTCTCTAAGAACAGCTAATCTATGCATTTCTTTGTATACGTCAGTCAATGAAGACTTTGCGTATTTTCTAAAAATTTTTGCACGATTTTTAGCAAGTTTCTTTATGTCTTTATCCTCTCTTACAGCCTATTTTCTAATCTTGGCAAGCTCTTTATCTATAGCCTGTATCTTGTTCTATATAGACTTCTATAATTTAGAAGGGTTTATATCACCGGTGTTATAATCTCTGTATGTAGACAATATATTATACTTCTACTGTTGCAGTTCTTCGTATCTAGCACCGTGATCGCTTACTCCATCTACAATTATTGCATATACAGGTTTTTCTGCCTCATTATCAATAGTCTCCCATAGTAATGCTTTTCCAGTCTCTTCATTTACCTTGAGTCTAGTCTTACTATTTCTTGAATCCCACTTTCTAAGTTTAGCAAAATCAAAGTTGCCATCTTCACCTTTAGCCATCTCTTCAAGACCACCGCATTCCTGGATTACTCTATTTCTATCAGCCTGCCATCTCTTTGTATCCTTCTTAACTTTATCAGAAGAATTGAAAAGTGTCTCATTAAGTTTCTAAAGCTCCTTAGCTATACGATATTCCGGAGTACCTTCTATCTTGAGCTCTCCATTTATATCGTAATCTGAAGCTAATTGCTTCTTTTGTATATACAAACCCCTAAGTGTGTTCCATTCAGAATCTGTAAGTCTATCAAAATGGTAGTTTCCAAATTCATCTTTACAGCCAGATTTTATAGCCTTAATTTGTATCTGAATAGAATCACGTGCTCTCATAGTATCTGCAGAAAGATTAGCGAACGCTTCGTAGTATTCTTTCTTATACTTTCTATGACAATTCTTACTTAACCAATCGTTTACTTCTTTACTCCATTTAATTCCGTCTTCGCCTTTTGGCTATTCTCTATTAGATGGGTCTAATCCGTATTTGAGATTAAGTTTCTCCATGAACTCTTGTCTCTTTCTAAAAAACTTTCCGTAATTCAAGTTTCTTACCAAATAGCCTGTAGTAAATCCATTGTCATCAACCTCATAAAGATCGAGAACGCTTTCTCCAAACTTAAGCTATTCTTTAAGCTACATAAGCTCCACAACTCTGTCATGAGTATCTCTATCAGCTTTATGTGTGGCTTTATCTATAAGATAAGCCATTGCTCTTAAAGCTTCGTCTTTTGCAGAATCCATAGAACCTACAGTAGTGTAGAACCAGCTTGTATCATATCCTATAGTCTTAAGGTGATTAATATAATCAGCTATTGTAGGAGAGTGCACTTCGTTGCCTATCTAAGCAAATCTCTTCTTCATGTTATTGATAAGAATCTCGGACATAAGAGATGTAGCGTCTGCTGCCACAGCTTCGGAACTCTGTACAATCTATATTATTCTTTGTATATCATTAACGGCAGCTCTATCCTATTGTGGTTTGTCCTACAGCTCCCTTATAAGTAAATCTATTACAGTAGGAGAATTAAGAGCACTATTTATTTCTGATAAAATCTTCTAATACGTACCGAAGTTATCATGTGTTAAAAACATGTACTCAGCATCGCTTATAGTCATATTCTCTTGTCTTATCTTATGTATCTTTTTAGAATCAACAAGAAGCTGAGGAGCTATCTGCTGAACAAGGCTAGCTATTGAGTAAAATGTTCCTCCAAGACGGTCTTTAAAAGACTATACCTACGACCTAAGTATCTCTATATTCTCGCTCTTATACTCATCTGGAAGCTAAGACACCTTAATAGCGGCCTATCTCTTTGATAAAGCGGTAGCTATATTCTTGCACATCTCCTCTATTCTCTTCTATGCCACTTCTTCTGAATCTCGCATATTAAGACCAAGGTCACTGTCATTAATTCTATCAACTCGCATAGAATTATTAGCTTCTGCGTAATTTGTAGCTCTAATTAAATCCTCTCTGGTCTACTATATTTGATCGTTTGATAATACGGAATTGTCCAAAGACTTGTATACTTCCTGTATTATTTTAGAAGCCTGCAATCCTTCAAATTTAAGTACTGGTCTATTGAATAGGTAAGATGCCGTAATCCTCTAATAAAGCTTTAATTGGTCTTTATTTGTATTGAATACATTGTTGTTTACTAATAGTCTAGACAAGCTATTTATAAGGTTCTTTAACGCAAGTATAGGAGCTCTATTATTCTTTTTATCTTCAAGAATAGCTCTCTGATACAGCATACTTCTTACATCCTATCTTGTAGCAAATTCAGAAGCAAACTCCTTTTCGTTTTCAAGACAATAGTAAAGACCGGACATATCCATTCTACTAAATAACTCTTTAGGGAACAGCTTATTAAATATGTTAAAGACTTTTCTATTCTGGTCTCTAAACTTAATATCTTCCTTAGTCTTTGCGTTGTTTATAGGATCAGTTGTTATAGCATGTATTATCTCGTGGAGATAAGTATCAGCTAGATATTGATTAGATACATTGTTGGCTAACTATGGGTCAATAGATATTACACTTTTACCATCTACTGTATAAGTTTTCATTAATGTACCATCTTCATGGTTTTTAAACACAGTAGGAATCTCATGATATTGTAATACGTCTGCAAGTTTTTCATTCTATGGAGAAAATAATCTCAACTATGAAAATCTGGAAACAATATCTTTACTAGACTACTAATTTCCACTCTACAATGCGCTTGATATAGACTCACCGAAAGTCGAATACACATTAGTTCCCTTGAATTTATTTTGTATTCCAATCTTGGATCTAAGAGAAGCTGAAGCTTTTGCTTTTTCCAATGATTCGCCGAAAGGAAGTATAGGCTCTCCGTTAATATCAATTTTATCCTTACTGATACTATCGCTAAGCCAATCTCCAAAGTGTTTTCTAAACGTCTTTGAATATAAATTAGTTTTAGCTTTTATGGCTTTATTTACATCGCCATTGTATATCTACAATAGCTGTTGAAATACTAATGACGGCTAGCCATTTGGAGCTAAATCCATAAGATTGCCATTATTAGCATGATAGGCTTTATAGGCTGCTTCCATAGCGGAGTAATCAAGCCCGCTTCGCTGATTTCTCAGCTCTGCGGACCTAAATTCCTCTTCTGTCATTGGTTTACCACCAAGTGCCTATATTATACTGTTAAAGCCATCAAAAACATCTTTATTTTTATAATAAGGACAAAACATAATTAACAGTTTTTATTATCGTTTGTTTCTTTAGATTCTTCAGACAAAGCATCTATCTATGATAACAGATCATCTAAGCTTCCAGCTGTTTCCTCTGGATTCTCGCTAACAGGATTAGGCTCGGTATCACCTTGTTCATTTATCTGCGATAGTAAATCTTCTGCTGATTGAGCATTCTAGATATCATCGATATTTGTAACTGCATCATCTGCAGCATTCTATAATACATCTATATCTTCTTCGATGCTTTCCTATTCATCGGTTTTAACATCTGCATCGTCGAGTATATACTTCTGTTTCTCTGTCTCAAGAGATTCTGGGTTACTCATGACTTTACTAAGAATATATACTCTACAAGGTCCGAGTACTGATGTTATATTAGACTGGTTAAGCATAGCAGAATATGCCCCAGCTTGCTCTATAACACCATCACCTGTAGATAATATTGTAAAGTTTGTTACGTTTAATGAAACTAAATCCTTTACAATAGAGTCAACCTTGTCATTTACATTCTTCTGCAACAATGCATCTGGAGCTTCGTCTTGAAGCTTCTTGGAATACTCCGCTATAAACTATCTACGTTGTGCTTTTGTTAAATCTGGAGCAAGAGTATCTTCGTATTCGCTTTCTTTCTGTGTAATATAATCGCTTATCTACTTCTTGGATGGTTTAAACTTAGATATATCACCATTAAAGTGTACGAAGCTATATATGCCGATATTCTGTCTTGACTGAATTTGATCTATAACTTGCTACAAGTTAGCGTTGTTTATATTTATGTCAACTCCAGAGTTCTTTACATCCTGTTCGATCTTATTAATAGGATTAATAGCTGATACAAATTCTACAGAACCATCTTCATTCGTAACTTTGTTATTAAGCTTATTGTCGTTAGGGTTAACTTCGTAATACGAGCCGTTTATCTTCATAGGATTTACCGTAGAAGAGAATCTGTACATAACAATTTGTTTAGACTCGTCTTTTGACTTAGATTTTCTATTCTTCTAATCTTTGGATAAAGATTCAGTAAGATCGTTTGCATACTGCTCAGCATAATCTAAAAGTTTATCAGCTTTAAATGTGCTAGGCAATTTGTTTTCGTCAAATATAGAAACACCTTCAGAGCCCTGCATGAATTCATATAACTATGTACCTTTTATTTGTAGTCCAAACTTAGGAACAATCATGTAAACCCTCTTGGTTTCCAGGGCTTTATTTTCTTTATTTAAGCCTTCTATTGCACCAGCATATCTATAAACAACATACTGATCTCCTCGTTTGATCTTAAAGTATCTAGATTTAGGTATACTTCTAGAATTAGAAACAAGAAGAGCGTTAACTTTCTTCTTTATGCCATCTACTTTAAGAACGGTGCCTTCATATTTAATAATATCTCTTTTATCTTCGAAATACATAGGGACAACATCGTCATTCTTATAAAGATTTCTTGCTATTACATCAAGAATGTCATTAGCCATAATCTAAGCATCTCCTAAAGACTTATGCTGATATCCGTTTCTGGTTCTAGAATCAAGTGCTAAACTAAGAGCTCTGTCATATTGACGTCTGTATCTAGGCGGAATTATATCAGAGAAAGAATAAGCACTATTAGTATCATATGTAGAATAGTATGCATATATAGCTAAATCTCTAGCTACTCTTCTAACTCTTTTAGACGGATGAGTCAACAACTAATCAAAGGCAGACATAAGTCTCTATTTCTGCTCTACTCCAACATTCATCTATGTCTTAGAAAGCATCATTCTACCTACACTAGATCCCTTTATTCCAGTCTGTGGTCTAAGATATTCGAACAACTCATTACTAATGATTCCATCCTAATCTACAAGACCTTGAGCATCATCTGAATCTGGGTCATCTATTATATCCTGCATAAGATTAGCGAGGTTCTAGAATATTGTATTTCTTTCATATTCATCACCATCTTTATCTCCATACAGAATTCTTTTATAGTTCCTTTCTATTTCCTATCTATCTCCACCAAATGTAAAGTCTATAGGACCTGTGTAATCATCTGTAACCTCAATCTTTGGAGCAAAGTCAAGCAATGCCTAGAATCTTAACATACTTTCTATTGATGAACCAATAGCTTGTACAACATCATCTTTCATTACCTACTTGTATCCATCGTAAGGAGTTCCTGTATAATTACCATCCTTATCAAATCTCCACTTTGTATATCCCTAGAACTGTTCATCAGCATTTAAGCTAGCGAGAGCTGTTCTAAGCAGATTAGCATATAAAGGAGTAGCTGAGAATGTTTGATTCTGCAATATTCTCTATACAAGCTCTGTAGCATTATAGAACTTAGAATCCAAGAATAAATTGTGAAAATATCTCATAAGGGCAGCTGTTGTCTCAGTAGGAGTCAATTCTTCTCCTGTCTTTTCATCAATCTTCTACTCGTATTTATTTCCGTCATTTATATACCACTCAACCTTATGGTCTCCATATTTAAATTGCTCGTATGTATTTTTAAAGTTGATATGCGAAGAAATATTATTACCAAACTTCTTTGTATCAATCTTAGAGACTTTTACAAGGTCTGCAAGTTCGTCTGCATATGTCTTTATCTTACCAAATGATCTTAATGACAACATTTGATAGTATAAACCAAATGTAGAGTTAGCGTGCTCTATGGAATAAATACCTTTATCGAAGTTCATAACATCCTTCCACTGTATATTTTTGTCGTTATTTATAATAAGATTAAATATATCGGTAGCGTATTTATTAATAACATTCTAGTTCTTTTCTCCGTCAGTTTTTAATGACTTCTTAATAGCATCAATGATGTCATCCCTATGTTTATTGACGTAGTCTTCATTAAGAACATAGGATACACCGCCAGATTTCTTCTTGAATGTTTTGTATAAATTCTTTATACCAATCTTATCTGCAAGATTTTGTCTAGCTACATTGAGAAGATAGTTATAAATCTAAGAGTGATTATTTAGCTCTTGAGACTTTCCGTCTGCCTTAAAGTTCTTTCCAAAAGTACCCTTAGCAGAGCCCATGAGCTGTCCATATTTCTTAAGTATGGGCTGAGCTATAAATGAGAATGTAGCTTTACCTTTTCCAGCTCTAAGCAAGAAGTTTACATGATTGTATGTAGCAGAGTTAATATTAAGATCAAAAATATACGGATCCTTAGCAACGTCCACATGGGCATTAACCATAGCTGATAACCAGTCTGAAATACGCTCTCCGTCCTCTCCAAGAACCTAGTCAAGATCATGGAATCCGAATTGGTTATCTCCGTATCTCATAGACAAATGAGTGAACTATGTAAGAGCCATATTTGTTACGTTCAATGCGAATGGACCAATACCGTCTTTACCTGTAGAGAACTCCATCTTACGTCTAGACTAGAATGAAGGAGTGAGCTCATACATAGATGGTCTATACTCGCTTAATCCACTCTTTAAGTGTGGAAGAATCTCTGACTTAATAACATCTGTAATAGTATCAATAGAAGCACGTGCATTAGAGAAGTTTCTTGTGTCGGATATAATGTCGATGTAATTATTGAGTAATCTATTCTGTATTGCTCCATAAGAAGCTTGTTGTAAAACCTTCTATACTGCATTCTGCTTGGATCCTTTTACCTTGCTAGAGAATATATCGGCTATTTGTTTCTCCTGCTCTTCTGTGATTGTATCAAGCTCACCATTTGTATAAGACATAGTCGCAATAAACAATTTGTCGACATCAAACATTTATGTTAGCTGTATATTACTATACAGATCAGACTATCTCTTCGGCTTTCGCCGTTCCCAATTTCCCCTATTCGGGTACATCTAGAGGACGTCTCCTCTAGCTTAAATCATATTGTATTTTATGTACCATCGACGGAACTTGTAGTACATATTTTTTAACTATATTTATAAATTTCAAACCCTCTTTTGTTCCGCAGCACAAAGAAAAACTATCTTCTTTTTTACCTTCGTGAAACATATAAAAATTTATATCCCAAACTTCCTTAAAATAATCTATTATTATCTAAAGTTCAGTTTTTGGTAAGCATGTGGCTATTTTTATATAGAACCCCATCGGTCTTCCATCCTTGTCTTTACGAATGTTTATATGACCATCATCCATGTACCAAATAGCTATTCCTTTTGCATCTAATCTGTTTAATAGTTTTCTGTTTCCCAAAATCTTTGTTGGCTTATAAAAAATTCTTCTAAGAACTTTAATAAAAGGAATCGTATTAAGCTAAGTATAATATACATTTACACTAGTATTATAGCCACATGTTTTTACATATGATTTTAATCCGTTGTTTCTTATGCCTGCATAATTCAGCTATTTAATTTTCCATTCTAAATAATCTTTTTGTTGTTCTGCATGAGCAAGTTTGAATACATTGTTACTACATATTGTCCCATCTCCAAGCAACAATGCTATTAGTAGATTTCTACTTTCTTTTGTAATTTTTGTTTTCATAACGATATACGTATGTTAATTTATGATTTAATTTTAGTCGTTGAACCTTTCTCTATAAACGTATTAAATAGAGACTTGGCTGCTGATTGTCCACTTTATGTGGAGTTCCCAGCAATTAAAGGAATTTTTTATATTATACTGGTTCGAACATTGATGTTTATCCGAACCAGTCTGAGCAGTAAACTCTCTAGGAACTACTATTGTGTCACCAGATTGGGTAGGAAGTACATCTGCTACTGTCATAGCAAACATAGATGACATACCCTGTGTAGGAATACGATAGCCAATACCAAAAGGTTTAGGATGAGATTGAGATCCATCAGTCTTTTTACCATTAATAACATCATGGTCGATAAGCCACTGCCTCATCATACCATACGTCTTCTGATACTCTTGAGGGACAACTGGTCTAAAGAAGTTAATAGAAAGCATAACTTCCATACTACCATTCTATGTATTCCACCTAATCTCTCTACCGCCATTAAGCAAATGATAATCACCATCTTCATAGGATCTAACGCTATTGTCATCAAATCCTGTAAATCCAAATATAGATTGCTGAACAGCTGAACCACCTTTTGTCTGTATATCTATTACATCTTTACTAACTGCAGAGAATACACTTTGTTCAAATACCTTTCTAGACATAAGTGATGCAACAACACCACCATTATGAATAATCTCTTCGGCAGATACACCAAGGCCATTATTCTTAACGATAGTCTCTACAAGGTTTCTTACCTATCTCTAGTTTATGTGAGTGAACCTACCTTCATCATTCTAAGAATAGAATCTATCCTGCACTTTATTAATACCAAGCATAGTCATAGCATTAATACAAGCCATAAGGTCAGCCTTTATTTCTCTACCATATTTAGAAGGCTTACTCTAACCTTGCCAGTCAGCTTTATTTAAACCATACTTAAGATTATCGAATAAGTTAGAGAATGCGAGTTTAAACATCTGTGTACCAATAGATCTTTCAGTAGCCTCATGAGCATCAGTATTGAGCTGCATGCGAATTCCATTAAGATCCTGTACCTGTACAGAAAGCTTACTTCCTTCAGTAGTATTAGCTTTAACTTCTCCTGTAGACCTATCAATATACTAATCAGACTCATTGTTGATAGCATCATCCATAGTTGTTATGTCTCCATCTATAATCTTTACATCTTTATTATATGGAGAATATCTATTCTGATTATCGCCAACTTTAACAGCCGACTCAAATGCTATCATATCAATCTCGTTGCCCTCTTTATTCATGCGGTCATAAAGCTGTCTACCAGACGTACTCTATGTAGCATACTTAAACATAGGGAAAATGGCCATCTTATTATACACTGGAAGATTCTGGAATATACCAGGACCAAGTTCTGTAGGGCTGTTGCTGAAATAAGTCATTTTGAGTGGAAACAGCTAAAGTTTGCTAACCTTTCTAGCCTTCTCTGGATCATTCATCCAAGATCCATCAGTTTCAAGGATCTTATAAGCCTCCTCGTCAGAATATCCAGACTCATCTGGCTCTGTAGTCCAGTTACCAAGGTTCATGCGTATTTTTCTATACAAAGCTGGTCTAATACAAACCTATGCATCTGATACAGTAATCTCTTCGTATGGAGACATCTATTGCTTAGATCGAATATCAACAGCTTCTTTTACGCTCTTTGGGGCTTTATCAAGAATAGATTTATAATAATTGTCTTTAAGATACATCTTAGTAATCTATCCTTCTCTTGTAAGCTTTTCACCTGACTCTTTAGACTCTTTCTCAACAATCTTATCAAACCATTCTGGATTGGATCTAATCTCGTCTGCAAGTATCTGCCTTCCAAACTGAGTCTAGACGTCATTTATAAACTTAGATCTAGCTACAATATCGTTTATATTAAGAACTGTATATTTACTTCCTCTAAGCTCTTCTTTACCGCTTATCGGGTCTTTAAATTCTTGTATCTCTCTATCAGAATATTCTGTTCTAAGATTCTGTCCTGGAGAAAGTATAGCTCCCAAACGCTTAATCTTATCAGCATCTTTTGCAGTCAATCTCTTTACTTCTTCAGTGTGACCGTCAACAGTAAACTTATCAAGAACCTTTCTGTTGTACTGCCATTTATAATAAGCTGGATCTCCTGTAAATACTTTCTCAAGTTCTATTGTAGAGATCATTTCATTTGCTACGTTGTTAGCTATTGCAGACAGTGTACAGTCGGCAACATTACCAGCTTCGTCCTCGTAGTAGTCAGATAATACTCTTCCGCTCTTTCCAAATCTATTATGATAGTAATCAAGTATCTGCACAGGTATAGCTCTAGGAAGATATGTTTTACCATCAAAGTAAACAACTTTTGTGGAACCATCGTCAGATATAGTCTAGAACTCATCGCTAACCCTAGACATGAGCATAGTATTTATTCCATCTTTAAGCATAGATGGATCTAACTTAACCTAATCGCTAAGATCGTTTATATATCTCCTTATAAGCTCAAATCCATCAAGTTCGTTAGCTCCTTCTCTTATGGTACCAAGACCACCGTTCTTAACAGGATTCTTTTCTATAGTCTACTGTTTATTGTAAAGGAATTCAAGATATTGGTTAAGATTCATCTCTTTTCCATTATCATCCTTTATCTTTATGGCATCATAGAAGTATCTGAACATTCCACCGTTTCCAGCCATATTCATTCTACCATCTTTAATCTTGCCATGGAAGTTATCTCTTGCTCTTCCTGGATTATTTACAAAGTATGCTATATTCTTTCTATCATAGTATTGTTTAAGCGATTCAAGCTCATCGTTGAAATATCCAACAAATCTATTGAGTGTACCTTCTGAGAATCGCATAGCATTCCATTTACCAGCTTCATCTGTATGATTATACGTAATAAGGTCATGCACACATAAACCGTCAGACAGTATCTTACCTTCGGCATCCTTTGTAAGAGGATCATAAGATATAGAATACCATGTCTTTTTATCAGCCATTGTAGGGAATACAAGCATATTATTGTGCTTCATAACCATCTTTGAAATATAGTCTGCAAGAGGTGTTATTCCAAAGTAATCGTCTCCAGTATTCTCTCTGGTATCTTTTATTCCAACAAATGCATTAAGTTTAAACTTATTTGTATTATCTCCAGGTCTGTCTCCAAGCTGATCGTTTCTGGCTATATTAAGAATAGAGCTATGTTTAGCATATGGTGATAACATCATCTATTCAACGACACCATCCTTATTATCATTTATATGACGAAGTTTATCAGAAGCTTCATTATTCTCACTTATAGGGTATAATGTAGCTCCATCTGGTCCTTTAATACTTACATCTGTAGAAGACGGGTTAGTCTATGCATAAACCTCAGCCATCTTTGATATAGGTGTCTTTAAACCGTATCCAACAAACAGTTGATCAACCGTAACAACGTCTTTGTTTCTCTTTGACTGTTTAGTTTCAAGATAAGGCTTTCCCTTATACTTATCAAGCAAATCAATAAAGTATGATAAAGAACCGGTCTACTTATTAGTCTTCCATTTGTAGTTATTTTTTGAGCCGTTTTTCTTCTACATAGAGCCACCAAGCATCATCTATAAAGCCTAGAGCTATGCTAACATAGGATTCTTTCCGTCAGATTCATCCTTTACCTAGTATGTATAAGCATCAAGAGTTTCTCGGTCGAATGGTATACCCATGTAGTTAAGGATTTTAACAACCTATGTAGCAGCCTCATCGTAAGCCGAAGACAAATCTTGAATAGTAGGTTCATTAAGGACTTTAGAAAGGTCTATAGCATCCTGGCGCATCTTTACAAGTGTGTCTACATACTCTGGGTTTATAATAGTCTAGCCATCTTTAGAAACGATTACATTAGAAGAAGCAAACTCCTAACTCCATAAACGTGGTTGATTCCTCTTTGCTTTAAGAGTATTGTCATTTCTAATTTCCCATGTGCGTTTCTCGTCAGTAGGTACTTCTACTACAGATGATACCATATCTTCTGGAAGATCCATAATACCCATAGGTTTCTCTACTGGGTCATTAAGCCAAATCTACGCTACTTGGTTATAAGAGCTCTTTACTGTAGCAAGTATCTGGTTCTCAAGTTCTATGTCACCTTCTACTTCTTCAAGCTTATCGTTAAGAGCAACAAATAAAGCCATCTTTCTATCAGCAAGCTATTTAACTTTACCTCTAATTGAATTGGCTGCAAATACACCTGTATTTGGATCTATGTTATCATAAGATTCGCACATCCACAAGTTCTTTAATATAGAGCTCCATGCTTCGCTATAGCTCCAATATAAAGGTACGTCACTAATAATGTCATTAAATTGCGTTTCGTACTCACGCTCTCCTGTTTCCGGATCAAGAACAAACTTGCCTTTCTCTATAAGGCTTAAGAAAAGTTTAGCTCTAAACGCAACATTATCCTTCTTACTTATAGATAACTGCATTACATCCCAGGTATTATCGGCTCTATCGCCAATATCTCTAGACTGATCATCATCGTTTATAGAATCCTTATTTGTAAGATCATTAGTCTCATCCATCTAAGAGAACTTCTTGACATTGGCTTTAATTCCATACTAAGCAAACACATTGGCCACAATACCTTCAAAAGCCTTAGGGTTATTACAAATGTCGTTTATTATAGATTGTTTTAATGGATCTGATTCGAACTCGTTATTATTCTTTAAATCTTCAATAAGATCGTTGAATTTAGATACTTTTTTGCTATTAATATCATTTGGGGTTTTAAAACCGTAATCGCTTAATAATTTCTATGCCAATGCTACACCACACTGATAGAATGTATGGTAATCCTTTATTCCTTCAAGCTTATCAAGAGTAGATTGGTCTACAGTAGGAACATAGTAGTCTGCTGAAGCTACGCCGTTTGGATATCTATTTTCAAACTCTTTTATAGAGTCTTTATCCATATGTACGTCGAAGTACCGTCCATTATTAATTGCGTTAAATACATTGCGTACAATATCCTTCTTTCTAGATACCTTTACAAAATCAAGTATATTGTTATATAATCTCTTGACTATATTAACAATTCCCTTTCCGTTTCGCATTTCTGCATATCTACGGAAATCTTCAGCCATCAACTCTTCAACTTCTCCAAATGTTATATTTTTTAAGTTGTGAGATTTAATATAAGCATCGTACAATCTAAGTCTCTGTGCTTTGTTGTTTAACAACAAGTTAACATAGTGCCATGCCTCATGATAATGAATACCATATCCAGCTTCATTAGATAAAGTAATAACACCGTTTACCTATCTATCTATATAATCTGCTGCAAGGCTTGTGATACCATATACCTTACTATTTTCACAGCCTTTAAGTACTCCATCAAGAACAACTACTTTGGTTTCGTCTAATCCAAGCTTTTCGCTAAGCCACTTTCTAGCAGCTTTCTCGTCAAATTTTCCTTTTGATTTGAATCTAGAGAATACACCAGTATATCCATCCTGTCTAACTTTGCTATTACGAAGTATAGATAACGGATCCTATGCATTTATATGAAGCTTTCCGTTCACACCAACATTAAGTATAGGAACATAGCCTTTACTTGAAATGTTCTTCAGCATAGTATCGGATACAAATGTAAGATCTTTTACATCAAACTTCTAGCCTTCCTAAGAATTAGCATAGTCTACATATTTCTATACATGCTATGCAATAATACGTTTAACGTCGTCTAACGATTTACCTTCTATATCCTCTTTAAGTACATCAATTACAACTATATCATATATACCGCGTTTTCTATAGTTGTTTAGCACTTCTTTTCTAGCCTCATCGGACAGAACCAAGAAATCATCTTTAGTAACTTTCTGTTTCTACGAATCGCTCTTATATCTGCTTTGCATTCTGCTTATAGCCTTATCGGTAAATCTCTTTGCGGCTATATTTGCTTCTGCCTCAATTACACTAGGATTTTCCTGCTTTTTACTTTCTTTCTTTACCTTTGCTACAGCCTTCTTCTTTGTTGAAGCCTGTACTCCATCAGAATATATAAATGGGGCATAGAAATGTTGTGGAGCTAAGTCTGTAAGAAGTTTACCGTTATTTATCATCCATGCAGCGAGTGATACATTTTTAGGATTAAGCTAACCATTCTTATTTGTAGAGAACAACTCATCTCTCTTAAATTCGAGCTGACTAAGACCAAAGAATTTATATGACTTAGCTTTTGGATTATCCTCAAAATACTATCTCAAAAACGCAGATAATTTAGGCATAGATTTATTAAAATGTTCAACCATGTCTTCTTTATCTGTGTTCCAGTGTAAATTGTTTGCTATGTATCTAATAGTAGACCTTCTTGTCTTCTCAGACTAATCACCAAACAACTAATCCATAGACAATCTTAAGTCCTATCTAGTGCCTGGTTGAGTTAACACAAGCTAGTTCTTCTCATCGTCGAAATAGAACTACTTAGAAGCTAAATAAGGGTGCTTTTTATCGGCTTTAGTAGCAAACGTAGTATGAACACTTAACGCAAGCAGATCTGCAATAAGTCCCTGGTTCCCTTCAAATTCTTCTGGATTAATCTTACCGGTAACCATGTACAATATAAGCTCAGCCATAGATAATGGAGCGTTTCTATTTATCTTTCCTGTATTCGGATCTATGGCCAACTACATATTAACAGGATCAATAAACTGCATCTTGCCATCTTTGCTCTAAACCTAGTTAAATCTTTCTTCTCTAAGCATTATAGGAACAACATATCCACTAGGACCGGTTATTGTAAAGTATAATTTGCCAGAATAACCTTTACCGTCTATTGTGTCTCCAGAAGGATTGTAGAGATTACGAATAAGAAATCTATTGCCTTCATCAGCCATAACTCCAGTACCATAGCCAAGTGTTATAGCGCCCTTCTCGAGCTGCATTGTAAGTTCTTCTGGATCAGAAGGAATACCAAGATTTAAATCTTTCTCTGTAAGAGGTCTAAAATCAACAAGATTATTTTCAAGTTTTGGTCTAGTCTGTATTTTACCATTACTTATACTAGCTTCTTGTGGCTTGACATCAGTTCTAATAGTCTATGGAATTATATATTTACCATCTTTAAATGTACAATATGCTTCAATTATTGCGTTTCTATTATCTCTTAACTTCTAGATTTGCTGTGCTATCTAATTATTCGTTAAAGGAGTTTTACCTGGCAACGCAGATTTTTTTCTAGCTATATCGTCTAACAGTATAAATATATTGTTAAAGTTTTCAGGATCTGTTTTATGCAATGTATTATACCAATATATTGCCGCTTTATTTAACTTATCGTCATTTTCTAACAAATCCTAACTAATATTATTATGTGATAAGTAATAAGATTTTACAGTTTCGAGTAGATTTGTAGTATAAGCGCCCATATCGACACCTATAACTCTTAATTTGTTAGCAAGTTCACTAGAAAGGTCAACATCTGTTTTCCTATAGTTATCGTGATACTGACCTAACGCTCTAAGTGTAGAGAAGTATATTTTGTTACCATCTCTTATGGCTAAAGATACTGTGAAAACATCTCTTTCGTCACCAATATTTCCTTCCTAGTATTTCTACATCTATGACACAACATAGAACTTGTCAGCTTTTTCAAACCAGCCTTTCTAAGTAAGCTTCTGTGCAAGTTCTGCACCAGTGCCAATAGTGCATCCTTCTGGCAACTTAACGTCCTTTCCATTAACCTTTATCTTCATAGGTTCCTCTGCATCAGGTCTATAGAAGAATGTATGATCAGCATATCTTCTTTCTATGTCCTCAGACTCCTATACAGCCCATGGCTTAGGTTTTCTATCGTCGTATGCTCCAGATGTATCAGTTGGCTCAGCTGGATTATCCATATCGCTAAGAGTATCGGATTCACTCTATATGTCTACATCCAACTTTTCTGGAAGATCTTCTATATTTAGAGTTCCGTTGTCATCGTACTTCTTAGGTAATACTTCTGGTTCTTCGTGCTCTAAAGGGCTTTCTGTATTTAGTGTATCTTCAACATCCATATCTTTAGGATTAAGAACCTACGCGGTATTACCTTCTTTCTAAGGAACCTGATCTATATCGTCATTGCTGTCCTCTGGATTATCGTCAGGAAAGTCCTGATCATCCTGAGTCTATTCAATACTAAGGCCAGTATCGGCAATATTCTTATCTGGAGTCAAATCTGGAGATTCATTATTATCTTCATCTTCTGGCTCTTCATCTTCTTGTACCTACTGCTATTCTGTCTATTTTTCTGTATTATCCTAAACACCAGTATCTGTGCTATTTTGCTAAGCTTCTTGAGACTTCTCTGGTTTTACGGTTACCGTTCCATCTCCATTAATTGTTACATTGTCTGGTACAGGTGGTAATTCTTCATCATTATCATCATCTTTCTCATCTGTGAAATCAGTAGAATCTGATTGCTGTTCCTCTTTGGCTTTCTGTTTCTATTGCTTTTCTCTAAGCTTCTGCTGCTGTTTATCTTCAGCAGGACTCATGCCTAAGGCATCTTCGAGATTTCTTTCATTTTCTGTAGAACCTTGCTGAGAGTTATCCATAGCTGCATCAAGCTCAGATGTACCAAGCACAGATTTGTCCTAAGGCATTGGCTAAACATTCATATCTTCAGCCTCTTTCTCAACATCTGGACTCTTAGGCTCGCCAGCAAGATCTTTAATTCTCTGAGTTACTTCTTCATCAGCGGTACCATCTTCAGCTTGCTAAACATCGTCTGGCGTAAGTGGTCTCTCTTGATCCCATTCTCTACGAGCTATACGCATACGATTCTTTTTGTCAGCAAGAACCGAACTAATAAGGTCTCTAGCCGCCTATCTTTCCATATCAGTAAGACGAGCGATGTCGTCCATACTCATATTAGATATATCGTCATTACCTTCAAACTTATCTCTTAGCTCTGCATATTTCTTAGAAAGGCTCTTTACAGCATTCCTCTTCTTATTCTACTCATTCAAGTACGCCGCTCTAATCTGGGCACCTGTTGGAGGTTGCTTTCCTTGCTCCTAGTATAAGCCTTGTATTTTCTTAGTAAACTCAGACTTTTGTTCATCAGATAATTCACTCCAGTTCTATTCTCTTCTAGAAAAATATACTGATCTAGGATCAACCTATCCAGTAGTAAATGCTACAGACATAGGTTTTAGCACGTTAAATAAGGCGTCATTTATAAGAAATGCCTAATAAGCCTTATCTATTTCATCCTGGTTATCAAAGTCCTAGTAATCTTTAAAGATTGAGTCATATGTTATCTTTTTATGCTATTTCTTCTTGTCGCTTATAGAGGCATTTAACAAATCAACCTTTTCATTGTATGCTAATATCTCTTTAGAATTCTCTACTTTATTCTTTCTGTTCTATATAAGCTTATCAAGGTAATCTATCATACCTGTCAGCTTATCAGTATTGATATCTGTTCCTGTTTCATTAGATATTAGCTAAAGTCTTCTTTTTTGATCCTTTAAATCTTTAGCCAACTTCTAAGCTGCCTTATACTCTCTATAGCTGAATATTGATTCAAGTCTAGACTACGTGTATTCCTTTTCTGAATCAACCTTGAACTCATCGCGTTCATTCATTGCGTTTTCGATAGCCTTGTCCAAAGGTGTTCTTTGTGCATCATCTTCATAATAAGCTTCGTTCTTATCGATCCACTCTTGACCAGCTTTCTTTCCTTCTTCAGAGTTCTTGAATTGATTTCTTCTAGAGTTTATAGATTCATTAAACTTCTGATAGTCCTGCTTTATTTTATTGATGATATTAAACAGTGCCGGATTATTCTCCTATGTAGCGTTCTCGTAATCCTGTATTGTCTTATTTATTATAGAATCAATGTTGCTTCTAGCTTTCTCGGAATCTTTTGCTGCATTATTAGAATCTATCATGACTCTAGTGGCTGCTTGTACTAACTGTTTATGATCCTCACTATTTCTAGAAATGTTTAGATCTTTCATAGACTATTCGAGGTTCTTATTGTTGTATGCAAACCACGCAGCGTTAAGAAGCTCTTTGTCATTCTCTATATAACTATCTGAGCCATCTTGTAGTAAAGATCCTTTGTATTTTTTCATATCATCAAGAGCTGTCTATAGTCTATCTTTATTTACGCCAGCTCTACTAAATGCGTCAAAGAATATTCCTACATGATCGTTATCTTGTGCAAGCTGATAATTATTAGCAGCTATGCTACGAATAACATTATCATTTCTAAGCTATGCTACAGTATTTCTCAAACTATACTTGTCACTTGAACTAAAAGGACTAGTACTACCTTCTTTGTATGGAGTTAATAGGTTTTTAACATTATGAGGAATTCTAAAAAGTAATCCTGTCATAGCTCCTATTTCCATAGATCTTCTTAACTCGGCGTCTCCATTATCTGGGTCTCCAGATGATATCCCAAGATAAGCTGCTGCAGCATCTGCGTTTAAGAACTAGTTATCAAATACACTTGGCAAATAAAAAGAAGACTCACCTGTTGAGTAATTATCATATTCTCCTCTTCCGAATCTAGATGTAAGTAACTACTGTCTACCTTCTTCAAGAGCTTCTGATGTCGCAAGAGGGAACGCTCTTTCAAATTTCTTTGCAAGATATTTTGAACCATGAACAAATTTGAGTCTATCGCCTATATTGCTAAATCTGCTCATAGCCACTCTATCTATAGCGTTATCTATAACTCCGGTAGCAGCAGCTTTTGTAGCCTTATCAAGTACCTAGTCCTGTATGTACATCTTTGGAGCTCTAGAAAACACGTTATTAGCTGCCTTAGATATCACTCCTCTCGTATAATCCATAAAAGGTAAAGCTTGTAAATAATCTTCAAACGCCATCGCGTTGTTATCATTTATAAGTTTAGCCAAACCCTTTCTAGAGTCTACTTTAATCTTATCGAAGTTAGCGTCACCTGTAGGTATATTGTAAGCTAATGCAAGTTTTACTTTTTCAAGCTAATCAAGATCTTTTGAATCGATTCCTAATCGTTTAGAATGCTAGTCAACGGCATCAAATACCTTATTGAAATCTACGTCTGTTTTATACGAAGAATCCAAAACTCTTTGGGCTAAAGCATTTATGGCTTCACCATTAGTCTCTGATTGACGCATCTGCTTTGTCCAATACATTCCGGCGGCAGCAGTAGATCCTCCTATTACATTTTTAGCTAATTCTACTCTGCTTAATGCATTAGCGATCTACTCTGCATTTTCTGCAGAATTAAAAGCTTTTGCCATATCTTCAGCAGTAAGTACAGCGCCTAGTCCAGGAATCTTTCTGGTAAGGAATTTAACAGCTGCTTTTGTAGCTAATGCACCACCAGCATTAGTTGCTATCATTCCTGCAAAGCTTGCCGCGTCGCTATACGATGTACCTATTTCTGGTACAGAATATCCCCATTGCGTAGGATCGATAATAGAACCAATTAAACCACCTCTGTTCTAATTCTAAAGATCTCTGAACTCTGGATTAATCTTCTTTGGATCAAATAGCCAATTACCATTTTTGTATTGATTTATAGCCGATCTTAATGAAATCTCTCTCTTGCTCTATTCTCTGTCAAGATCAGTTTTTAAGGCATTTATCTTTGTCTACAATAATTGTGATCCATTTTTTGTTGAATATCCTTCAAACAAATTATCGTAATTACTAGTACCACTCTTTATGGCACGTTTAATAAATGTTCCATTTTTATCGCCACCAATTGCCTAAGGCAGAACTTTACCTATAGCATTCTATGTAGTAAGTGCTATATTCTCAAGACCTTCAGATAATGTACCAGCTGTGTATTTTAATGCATTATTTATAGTACCAAGAATACCATTTGTATTAAACTGCTAATGAGTGACTAATGTATTATCTTTAAGAGCAGCCAAATAATCGCTAGCCCCAGCTTTATTTGTATCGTAGAACAAGTCCAAAAATACATCATCGTTCTTATGTTGTTTAAAGAAATCTTGGTATTTCTTAACTTGACCATCTACATTTATAATAGCGTCCTGTAATTGTCTTATCTATTCCTTTGAAGCATATCCATGGCTCTTAAAGGCTCTGTATTGATTTATAAGATCTTCTCTCTGTTTAAGAAGATTGTTGTAATCCTAAGCTATTTTTAGAGAACCCTATTTGAAAGTAACATCATCAAGCTCTTTTTCTTTAGAATCAGCATAGGCTCCATATCCTTTCTCGAACGTAAGTCTGTACATATCCTTGAAAGAGTACTTATCCCATCTCTCTTTCATCTTATTTAAGTCCCAAGAATCTCCCAAAAGGAAATCTCTTAAAGAACCATCGTTACCCTCTTCTGGGTCTACAACAGCTTTACCCTGTTTATCTAGCGTAGTATACGCAGGGAATGTCATGTTGTTAAAGTCACTGACATCTGTATAGGCGCCCATACTCCCCTCAACATAAGGAGCTGCGTAGTCAGCACTTCTTTGTGCTACACTACGCTGCAAATCCTACGCTATCTAAGCTCCTCTACTATATGCCTAGTTGTATGTAAACGTCTTTTTGTTTTTATTTGCCATAATATTTTATTAATCTATCATTAATGAAGAATTTTGTGCATCATTAGCCATCTTAAATGCATTACTAGATCCGAATTCCTATTTATTAACATCTGTATTTATGTCTCTTATCTTAAATGCGCCGTTATTCTAAATTGTTCTAGTCATAGGTACCTAGTAATATGTAGCAGATCCAACCTTCTCTTTCTTTGTTACAGGCTTAGATGCTGCATCAAATGCATCAAGACCAAGTTCTGATGCTATCCTTGCTTTGTCATTATCAGAAGTAGCCCCAATTGATACGCAGAACTCACTAAATTGTTTACCAGTAATTGTAACATGTCCAGCTATATCGAACTGTTTTCGCTTGCCTGGTATCCATCCAGCATCAAGATCCTCATTTACAAGTGCACCTCTACCAGCAGATCCACTCTTAAGCCATCTGTCAAACTTACGCATCGTTGTAGCATATCTAAGCCTCTTATTGCCCGTAACATTTATTCTTCTGATCGGAGAATATCTTAAGTTAGAGTCTTTGAGGTTTACAGCAAGGTGCTTGTTCTGCATTAGTTCAAATTGCTACGGTTTTTCTGTTCCTGCAAACTTATTTAAAAGAACCTTATGTTCAGCAGAGCCACCAGTTGGCTTATACATGTATCCACTATACTGTTTATCTGCAGCCTAAGCAAGCTTTTTAGGATCATTAAATGTTCCAACATTTGTATAGCTTGCGTACCCATCTGCGTTCAAAAGTCTTTTAGATGGCTAATATTGTCCATATTCATCAATCTGCACAAGTCCATTTTTCATAAGAGAGTTAGGGTTGGTTTTAGCCTATTTAATGGCATTATTCCACCATGCAGCATGATCCCTTCCTTGTTTTCTCTATGCAGCAGAAAGCTTTGTATTATTAGCTCTATTTTGCCAATACTTAGATGCTCGCTCCATGGTGTCAAACAGGTTTGTCATAACCTAGTTATCTTTCTATCTCTATGATGTTCTTTCAGATCTAGTAGACCACTACAATGGAGATTGTTGTCCATTTGCGCCAGAACCACTAAGTTGAGCTTTAAGATTCAAGTTGTCTTGATCCCATTTATGTTTAAGTGCAGCCATTTCTTTCTGAAATGCTCTATTCTTAGCAGCCTCATTAGCCTAGAACTGCTAATCGTTAAGATGTATCTAAACTTGATCCGGACGTCTATCAATCTGTGTATACTCTCTGTTACGGTTAACAATATCAGCTTTAAGCGCACCTATATCGCCTCCATACATATTTAGATAATATCTGCCAAGGTCAGATTTTATCATATCCTTTATATTTGCATCAAGAATCTACTACATCTTCTTTGGAGATTTAGAATATACTTGATACATTCCACCAGCTTGTTTTGTTAACTCTGGATCATATTCCAGCTACATGTTATCAAACAAATTACTTGTCCAGTCCTTAAGGCTAGAATACTTAGAAGGAGCTTCTCTAGTCCACATTCCGTCTGTAGATGGGTCCCATGTTTCAAGAGTCTTGCCACCAAGTGCAAACTTCTCAAAGTCTGGATCATATGTACCATTACGCATAGCCTCTGCCCTATACTTCTAATAAGTCTTCATTGACTCATTCTAAGCTTTAAGGTTGGCTATTTCAGCGTATGGTCTTTCTCTAATAATCTTTGCTATATACGCTCTTCCTTCTGCTGATCTAAGAGGATCTATACCATTCTAATACAAATAATCAAGCCCTTTATTAACGGCTCCTTTTGTAATATCGTAGAACTATTTATTTATATTTGCATTAGGTCCATACAGCTCTCCAAATTCCTTAGCGAACTCCTTCTATTCTTGTACAGCCTAATTATATTGTTCTCTTGCAGCACTAATGTACTACGACATCATACTGCTATCCAGTAGGTCTATAATAGGGACCGCTACTGGTTCATCATACATTCCTATCATGATACATAATCTCCCCAAGTTAAAGGATATTGCTACCTAGGAGCAAATTCTCCATCAGGACCTGCCCACAATTCAAACGGAAGTAAACTATTCAAATATGTTCCATTTGTATATAAAGAGCCCTTTAATGTGTTATTAAAATTAATTCTACCAGACCCGTAGTCTCCATACATTAGTCTATCGAACGCTTCTTTGTTTCTAGCAGCTGCTAATGCTTTTTGATTATTTTGTACAGCTCTGTTAATAGCATATTGCTAGTTTGGTGATATAAATCTATATCCACCAGGAGTCCATCCTGGAGCAATATTACCAATAGAACTACTTAATGTTGCAGGTGTTACTGGTTTTGTACCTGGTGAAGCATCTGGGTTTACGCTACCTTTAGACCATCTCTAACCAACTGTACCGCCAGTATTACCAGTTGTACCTTTGTTATCATCACCGCCTATACCGTATATTGTTTTTAACGCGTCTTTCTTATTATCTATATCCTACTGGTACAGATCAAGGATATCGCCATACTGCTTGTTTTTAATGCGCTGAGACAGCCACTTCTGACCAATAAGACCAAGATTAGCCAAGTGTGTCTCAATACCTTTTGTCTTAGCTCCATGTGCTCTGTTGTACGCTTCCCATCCATACTGGTTAGACTGCTGCAATCTCTGAGCATCACTATCGCCAAGCCTAGCAGCCATTTCAGCATAAGCGTTTCTGTACGCAGCATTCTTCTCCTGTACATTCATAAGAGCATCTGCAACATTTCTTTGATTACCTAAAGCTAAAGCTACTCTATTAGCCTATCTTTGACCACCTGTATAACCTCCAGAATTAGCAAGCTAATAAGCAGCCTGTCTATCTTGTGCATATAACTTTTCGAGAATAGGATTAACTGATACTCTATTACCAGCCATAGTCTGTAAAGCTATTGGTGCATATTTATTAGCTGCATATATATTTGGCATTACAGGGTTTTCTCTACGCCAATGATTAAGCATCTGTGTTTCAAGCAGTGCAGGAAATGCGTATCCTAAATCAAGCATAGAATTAGACACTTTACCCTTGCCAGATTTAGTCCAGCTAGAAATTGTCTACTTTGTTTTATCCCATAAGCTTTTACCGTTAAAAAATCTATCTTTGCCACAATTGTGCTTAATCTGAGCTGTATAATCCTCGATCTGATGCTACTTCTCTTGTCTGTCTGTAATATTCTTCATTGCTTGTAAAATAGGGGCTTTAGCGCGATCTAATTGGTTTTTCTAAAGCTCCATTGTTTGCTTAGATAAAGAGCTAAGTTCAGATTTCTTCCCAGCTCTTTTCTCTATACTATTATACATCTAAAGCTTAGCTGTTAGTGGTGCTATTTGATCAGAAAATTTCATTCCGTTACTCCAGTCTACATCATTACCAGCTATGACGTTATTGTCATTTACGCTAACAGAGCTAGGTTGGTTATCGACTCCAACTTTTCCTTTTGTCACAAGAGTACCGGTACCATTAGTATAGTCTATAATAGACTCACCTTTACCAACTAAACTATTTGTTGGACCCTCCTAATATCCATTAGGTGTCCATACTTTATTTCCTTTTAACATATCTTGGTTTTATTAAATCCTTTCCTCGGTTAGCATATAATACGTCATCATATGTATTACCATTATTTAAATAATATTGCTATGTAAGACCTTCTGTTGCAGCTGATGATTGGTTAACCTGGTTAACAAGGTTAACTTTCTGTTGTGCATTGAATACCTTTCTGCGCTATCTTTCTCTAGCTTTCTTACTTCCAAACAGGCCTCCAACTAATCCTACTATAGCTCCAGCTGCTCCTCCTACAAGTGTGCCGACACCAGGTATAACAGATCCGACAGCAGCTCCTGCAGCGGCTCCAGATCCAACCATTCCTAATGTTGCGTCTCTATTCGACCTAGATATATCATCCATTGCTTGCTGCCTGTTAATATCATTCTGAGCTTGGTAGTTTACACCAAATACCTAGTCTGTTCTTTGTCCAGAATAAGCCATAAGCTCATTCGATCCTTTTACTGCATCCTGCATAGAATTGTATCCTTTTATCATTCCTATGGTTCCATTAACAGCTCCGGTTACTGTTCCAGCGCTAATACTTGGACTAGATGGAGTGTAATCAGAAGGATTATTATTACTAAGCCTGTTCGCAATTTGTTGCTTAGGGCTTGGTGCGATTGGGGCGTTGCCACCAATCATTTCTTTAAGTTCGTTTGCTCTATCCTATATTGTCTGTCCAACGCCAGCTTTAGCATCTATATCACCGCCAGAAGTTTTCATTCCATTTATTTCTGTCTTTGTTGGCAAAGATGTTGACTATTGCTTATATGTATTCGTTCCAGTTGCGTCTCCACCAATACCTTTTACGCTATCTGATAGGTTTTTTCCATCATCGAATTTACGAAGATTATTTATCCTTTTTCTCTATTTTAGCTCCATGACTATCTATATTTTGTTATAATGTATTGTATTGCCATAGCTGGATTTGGCTTTGTATCTTCTATGCTACAAATCATAACCTTACCTCTAGCTCTGTTACCAAATAATCCATCAGCTCTAGGTATAGCAAATCTGTGATTGTTTTCTCTAAGTGTTATCTACTCTTCTAGACTAGATTCTATCTTCTAAGACTCTGTCTGCCATACATATTTATGATTCTTTGAGAAGTAGTCGTCCTCATCATATATTACGTCATTCAACTATAGGTTTTCATATGTAATAATCTCTTGATTATCGAACACCTTTGTAACAAGAGGCTACTGTGCAACTACGTATTTAACATAACTAGAAAGTAACTGTCTAGTTGTTGATTTAGGTGATTCGTCTAGATAGTCGTACTAGTATACACATACTGTATCGTTCTTCTTTACAAGATACTCTCCATTAAAGAACTGTATAGCTCCATCAAATGGGATTGTTAAAGTCGATGTAAACTTTCCTAACATTTCATTGTACACGATTTGCATATCATCGCTTAGAACGTTAAATATAACCTCATTATATCTATTATTGTAGAACACCCTGAAGTTATCATCTTTCTTATATTTGTTAAGTATATTCTGTACCTTACCTTGTTTTGAAAGCTATGTTACACTCTATCCATCAAACAGGCAAATAACATTATTATGACTGTCAAACCAATATAAACCACCAGTACTGCTAGTCATACAGAACTGCTACTTATGCATTCCATATGTACTGCTATAGTAGTCATATCTATCAAGCACGCCACCTGTTCCAAGCACTATGTTTTGACCAGAGTTATCTGTAGCAACACTACGATCATTAACACTTAGTACACCAAATGATTGTTCCTGGCAAAATGTAAGAACATTCTTAAATGTATACACATCTGTTATAGGACCATACTGCTGATCAACGTCTATAAAATTAGAGCTTCTAAACTTACACCAACTATCTATGATTTCGTCATTCTGTTTTAAATCAGAATAATATACTCTAGTGTCTATTGTCTTGTTGTAATCCTGTGGATTAAGATCATCGTATACAGCAAATGGTATACTTGTGTTCTGTACGCTATATACAGAATTATAAACATACTCTGGCTCCTTTTGCACGTAAGCTTCAGTTATTTCACATGGTTCAGCCTGTATGAAAGACGCATAATTGTCTCTTGCGTTAGAACTAAATGTCCATCCATATTGGAACTTGCACCATATATTTGACTCTGTTGGTATAGAGTATGTTATCATATGAGTATTAGGGAACTGCAAATTCTCACCTTTTACACTCTATGTATAAGCTCCATACACTTTATGCATAGAGGTATACTCGAATGTCTCTACATGACAATCTCCATCAAATACTGTATTCCATTTGTTTTTAGACTCGAAGTAATTACCGTCTCCATAATATATATTCGTAAGCCTGTTTGTAAACGAATATCCACCATATGGAGTTATTTGCTATCTAAGATTTGTTAAAAATGTTCCAAGTAGAGTTGGCCTAATTACCTTAGGTGCAAAACCAAATCCGTTAGATTCTTCCTAAACTTTCTATTGTTTTAAACTATCGTAATAGTTGCCATTCTCTGGGTAATAATAAGAATATGCGCCAGATGTACCCATTTCTTTATACTGGCAACTTAACAATAAGCATTTTCCACCTGTTCCAAAGCACGCGTTTTTATTATCATGAGCACCTGTTCCATCATTTTTAAACCCACCATTATAATTACCAAATGATCCAAATATATTGCCATTAGTATCATTGCAAATTCCTCCGGTAATCATATTTGTAAATAGCGCTCCTCCAGCAGAAACGGCATAATTAGTGTAAGATTTTGATGAGGCTTGTTCATTGTTTTCTTTATTAAAGTTTCTTTTGAACGCCTAATCCCATTTTATTTGATCAACTAACTAAAAATCCTATATGTAATTTTTTTGAGTGGGCTTCCAATAGCCGTTAATAGGATCAAAACCAGGCGTAAAAAAGTCTGGAGCAGTACTCTATTCGTACAATTTTATATATGCAAAAGCTTTCTATATTATAAACTTACCGGTTTTTTCCTACCTTTCATCTGCTGACTTATCATCTTTTTTATATAGTCTATCAAAATCTAAAATACAGTCTTTAATCAAAGAATAAGAAAATGGCCTTACGTTTCCAAGTCCACCAATTGTTCCGGAATTTAAAACATTATCTACAACTTCGTTTCCAACATTACCACCTCGTGCTTTATGCGATTGTGGATTAGTTTTATAGAAATAACTTGGGTTGTATGGTGCCTCTAAATAACATATTCGACTATCGGCTGTAGTTTCAACTATAGGTAAATTATTAACGTAGAAATCTCCTGTTGTTGTACCATCTTTATTTGGTCCGGTAAATAATTCTACAGCACAGTTAGATATACATGGTATTATAAATTTAAAATTTGTCCTACCATCAAAACCAGTCAAGCTTCCATAATCTTTATTAGTTTTTCCATCTCTAAGCGAATCATACTAGTCATCCTTAAACTCATGATCACCCCTAGTTCCAAATAAAAAAGACTATTTTTGCAAATAATATTTTTTGTCTTTTACAAATTGCTTAAACGATTCTGGCTGATAACAAATTTCTTTTGAAACAAATTGCAATAATTTATCATTATCTATATTTGTCATGCATTGAGATTCGTTATCCTTTCCGTCACCAACAAGCTAATTGTGTACATTAAATCCTTCTATAAACTTATTTGTTGTTAAAAATCCAGTAGGACAGAACATGTGATATTTTGTTACCTGATAATCACCGCTATCTCCTTCATATGATTTACTATATGCATTAGATATAGGTGAGCTAAGAACTCCTTGCGATATTGTAGCAATATCAGATTCATGCCTAGCACATCTAACTATCTGGTAACCGGTACAGCCTTCTGGTAAGCTTTTTACCATAAACTGTATTCCTAGATTTCTAATAACTAGTTCATAACGTTTACCATTAACAATGGTATTGGATGACATAAGCTAGAATCCATTGTCGGTAACATTTGGAGTTCTTATATCAGCAATCCATTTAACTGGAGAAGCTTGACAATATTTATCATACAAAACGATTCCGTAACGATAAATCTCGTTTCGTCTAAGTGATTTTATCAACCATGTATTGCTATTTATTCCTGGATCAAATTCTGCTTTCTCTATTTCAGATGGTTTAAAATCTTTATCTATATAAAAAACATTGTTCTGCTATACGTTTTCTTTTTGAGAATAATTATATAACGTTCCTATTTTTCTTGTATTATTCTTTTTTTCACAGGAGTCTTCAACCTAAGGGCATATAACAAATCTCCATTCTATGTTTTTACCAGATCCTCCGACCCATCTATATTTTGAATCGAATACAAAATTAGTAGAATACAGCGAAACTTCTTTATTTATATTGTTATAAGTACCATCATAACAATCATGATCAAATGGAGGAACGACAACAGAGTTGTCTTCTATGTCTTTACCATGTGTATTTATTGTAAACACATTATCACCATTAACATCTGTTACTGTGCTAATGTTTCCGTAATTAAATCTAAATGCTCTCGCATCCCATTTATCGAAATCATTAATAGTTGTCTGTATTGTCTTTGTATTTGCAGCAAACAGAAAACCATCTTTAGATGCCAATGAATTAGGTATTATTCTAACGCCTTGTAATGAATTTAATTCTTCTACGCTTATATGCTCTATTGGATCATTACCAACATCATTTATAATTAGTTCTGTAGAATCTTTTTCATTAAAGTTTACTTTAGCATCATATATCACAGATACTATTGGCATCTATCCATTTTGTGTGTACTATACTCTGAATACCTTAATGTAGTCAATGTGCCAATAATCATTAGGGATTTGTATAGATATTTTTACTCCACAGTTTGATATCGCTCCCTACTTTCCTCCACACTTTACATACCTTTTATCGAAATCGTAGTTACCGATTGGTATTTGCTAACACTGTATAGACGCATCTGTATGTATTCCGTATCTATTATATAGCTAATAACAATAGCTTACAACACCAAACTCTATTTTTCCTGGTACATATTCTTCAAATGCTGGTGGTTTGCAAATCGCTTCTGGATAAGATAAGCATTTGTCAAGTTCTTTATATATAAAATCATTACTTATATTAAAAACCATTATTGGGTGTATTGAATCAGCTAAATATAGCTTAATATTGTTTTCACTCTCATAATTAAGCTAAATATCGAATGTATCCGGATACTCTTCCCCATCATCCAATGGTAATAACGGAGCGTCTACAACAAGACTACTATTCTATATATCATTGAAGTCCTAATCATGGACTGTCCCACCTATCGCGTTTTTAAAGCTATAGATTTTAAGTCTACCATCATCAATACAAACAATTACTCCATAATCCCTTATTGAACCAGTAGCAACAACTTTGCTATTCTTGCCAGCAAATGACCCAGCAAACTTTACTCCCTGCACAGGCATTAATGATCCGTGTCTATTATCTCTGCTTTCTCCGCCTCTGTAAGACGATATCTTTATATTCCTAGCATCAATGTACTAATTCGTAGCAACAACAGAAAGATCGTCATCACTATTCAGTCCTCCTGCAAAACTATTAATCTGTGGTTCATTATTAGTATCCATAGCAGTAATCGTTAAAGTTTAACTATTTCTTTCCGGTGTTATTGAAGAAGTTCTCATCATCATCCCACTCTGGTATAAGCTTAGTCCACTCATTCTTAATAGTAAGCATTTCACTTTCGTTTGGCATCATTGCTTCAGCGTAAGCCTAATTTCTATAGAAGTTCCACTACTATTGTATATAGAAATATGCGTTCTGGTTGTACCTTGCTTTACCTCCGAGAGATCCTCTAAGAAACTTAGGGAAACTCAACTTCATCATAACGTACCAGTATATCGCCTCCTAGTACGAAGCTAAGTCTGGAATAAGAGGATAGCCTCTTTCATCTGTAGCTATTGCTTTGTATGACAGCTTAACAAAACCATTATCTTTATTAAAGACTATCCAACCTGGCTTAATCCAGTATGTAGGAACATCTATCTTTTTATCTCTAATAGCCTCCATTAGTGCAGTGCTACCATTGATACCAAGCAATTGTGATCTATGTGTAGCTAGCATTACTCCAGCCGGCTATTCCGGATGATGGTGGTGTATAGATTTTGTATTAGCTTTAGACTTAAATGAGCTTTCGTCTTTTAGCGCCTATACCCAATTTGTTCCATTGTTAGAATAGGCTACAGTTGTCAATGATTCTAAATCTGCTGGTATCGGAACTTGATGTTCGTGTATTTCAAATATTGGAACACAATCATCACCAGACTCTTTCTATACATACTATACAGGGGCACCAATTTTTTCAACAGCCTCAAAGATCCATTCACGTATATCTGTAATACGCATGTTCTTTTCTTGCATGTTTGAGTCAGCCATAATTTTAGCTATAACTGATTCACATTTTGTATATTTGTATATCATCTATATTTATATAATCTTGTTTATTAAATATAAGTTGAGCAAGGTGTCTTTTGTTTTCCCTAACCATGCATAGCTGGTATTTATATCTATCGGAAAACATCCTGGGTATTTTTGACCAATATAATCTATATTTGTATCCATTTGAGTGCTCATTTAAATGGTAAACCCTTTTGCCTACTTCTTTGGTTGATTTATAGTCTGTAGACAGTGACTAACCAGAGTAGCTCTTTGGTTTATATTTCACTATGCATACAGTACCTAGTCCATAAGGCATTTTAAAGGGCTGTGAGCGCTCTAAAATTTCTTCCTTGACAACTTTATTAAATTCATCTATAATGCGCTTATATCGCGCGTAATTAAGCTCTACATCGTTCTTTTTAATGTAGTCTCTATATATATCAGCTATTGTGTAGCTTTTCTTACTCTTCCTTATCTTGAGGACCATTTGGTTTAACGCTTGCTAATGTTGAATTATTGCTATCGTCGCTAGGCCTTTTAAGCATAAACGCTAACTCATTGGTCATAATAGCTCTCTTTATATCTGGTATCATCCATCCAGGTATTATTATTTCGTCTTCGCTATCAGCTGTTTGTGTTGGATCAAGTATACCTGTAACGTATATGTATTTAAGATCTTTTGCACCATTACCATCGATGTATATATACTAGTCATCAAACCAGCATGCCGGTTCTCTGTATGTATATCTTCTAAAGTTATGATAATGTTTCCTAGATTTACTCATAATCTATATAACACAACCACTAGCATCTGTAACATTAACTATATCATCGCCGCTATCTTCCATTGTGTGCACCTTATATTTCGTTCTTTTTCTTGCACCACAACGACAGCAGCAACAACAAGAATCTTCTGTTCCTGGAACAGGATCATCTATAAGCTCAAGTGGACCGATAGTTGATAGCTAACTATCATCTGGATCTTCGTTATCACCGGTCTCATGATCTTTGTCATCTTCCTTCTTAGACAAGTAAGCTTTGTACTACATTATCCAAGATAAGACCTAATCCCTAGACAGATCCTCACTCTCGCTTATGTTATTATTTCGTACGATAAGAAGTATGTCATCTATCAATGTACGAGCTGAGAATGTTTTCATATTGCTTCTATTATTCTTATACTGTCTTCTTTAAGGATATCGTTTGTATTGTGTATCTTGTATTTGTACACGTCTTTCTTTTTCCAATCGAATGTTATCAATCTCTTAAAGAAGTTCTTTTTGTTTTTATATTCTCTATGCTTATAAACGTAGAGGTACTAAGTATTCTATACATCTAACTTGATATTAACACTATCTTTACCGATTGTATAGTATACTTTAGTTAGGTTATTATATTGTAAGCTATCCTTATAAACAGAGTCTTTAAGCACAGTTATAATATCACCCCCTACCCCCTTACTCTTATTAACGTTTATAATCTACTTCTAAGTTGCTGCTACCTAAATTTCTTTACTCTTTAGCTTTTCTGTCTTACGTACAGAATCCAACTACTACACAAGCTTATCGTTATAATCTTTAAGCTTTTTCATATCTAGCCTTAAAACACCAGAAGCCTACTAGGCACCGCTTAAGGCATCCTAATAGGCTTCGATGTTATTATTAGCCATTTTAAGCTCCTCTGAAAGCCTATTAGCTTTGTTGTGGTAGAATATACCAGACGCTACACAAAAGGCTATTAGAAGCCCGCAAATGGCATTAAGCAGCGTTTTGTAGTTGTTCTTTATTTTGCTTAATATCTACTACATCACAATTGCTTTCACTATTAGTTAAATATTCTTTTAAATATGTTTTTATCTCACCAAACTTACCCTGTATATAAATAGATACTCCATATATACTAGCCGAATAAACTAATGTTTGGGCTACAAACCCTAGTACTCCTGTGGAGATTTCGCCCTATTGTAAATACTGTACCCAGGTGAGAACCTATCCGCTTAAAAACGCGAGACATGCGGTTGAATACTAAATCTTCTCGCGCCATGTTCCTGTTACTTTATTCACGTTGTTCTTTAATCTATTTTATAGCCTTTCCAAGAACAAACATTTCTTCATGCGAAAAATTATTATTTCTAGCGCAATTGCACTCATAACAACAAGGTACAACATTATCTTTTGTGTGTCCAAAATTATTATCTATTCTATCACAACCTACACGGTGAGTGTCGCCACAATAAATGCATGGTTTTTTAATAATGTTGTCAATCATCCAATCTACGTCTATATCGCACACCGTAAGACCATTATACATATCTTTGTGTTTGTATGCAGAAATCATTTTTGAAGCTTTCTAGCGAATTGTCATTGATGAAGCTTTCCAATCCCTAACCATTTTATCGCCTCTTTTGCTTCGTTTGCCATATAAGATATCTTTTACACTCCAATCTTTGTGTTTAAAATACCTGGTTCTTATAGCACTTGCACTAACACCTATTTCGGCAGACCACTCTTTAAAAGTTAAAGATTCGCCATTATATTCAATACGTATGTAGTTACCTTTTAGTATATTATTTTCTTCACATGTTAACCATGTACAATTATCTTTACAAAACCATTTAGTTTTATCTAACCTAGATAGCTTTAATCCAGGTTTGTAAGTATTATGCATATCGTCGTAAAAATTCTAAAACGAATCCCACGACGGATCATGACCTATACCTTTTCCTTTTTGCGTATATTTAATAGCCCTCCAAGAATTGAATAGATATTTGTTGTTATTTATTAAGTCGGATAAGGATTTTCTTTTTCTCCATTCTTCTATTTTTTCTCCGCTTTCCATAGTTTAAATTATTTCTATAGTTATATTTTTCTACCCTTTTATTTTCTGCATTAGTGCATGAAATGTTTTCTAAGAATCGGTTAATCTACCAACTGTTGTATTTTTTCCAACTAATAAGCATCCGCTAGTATCAGCTGCCGATGATCCCGGATGCATTAATACACCATCAAATGATGGCACGTTTATCAATCTTGGTATTTTGCCTCCATAGGGCTTCGCCCATGCCCTATCTTTAAATCTTGGACTAACAACATTTGTTGTTATCTCATAGGTTCCGTAAGGAATGGCTGTTTTTCCTTTTATTTTCTATTCTCCATTGTCAAACTTACCATTCTTATTTATATCTCTTACAGTATCCTCTAATGTGTCGCAGAAATATGCGTCATCTATATAAAGTTTACCTATAGTGTAAGTTGGGCGTAGAGCTATTCTTTTTAATGTTAATTTCATACTATGTGTACTCCAGTTTCTTTATAGTATTTTAAACTTTCTCCAGAATTCTAAATGTTAGCAGAAGATATTATTATACCCTAATTTATATCTGCAAACATCTTGTTAACAATACTGCTATTTGCTGCAGGCCATATTATAAATTTAGATGTATGGTTATATGAATTCTAGCCCCATGTTGATACGATTTTTGCATTATCGGAAGCCATCTTACAATTAGATATATAATATGTACCAGCAAATATTGGACCGTTTAATACGCACAATAAGTTTGTATACAGCATCTAGTCTAACGTAATCGATGGGAATCTAGTCATATCAAAACCCTATGTAAGGCTACCATTCTTATAAGAGCAAGCTAAATTTAATCTAGCTTCTCCAGAATAACTGTCATAATCATTTAGACCATAAATTATACAGTTATTATTAAATGCATTGCTTAATGTAGATGTTGTAGAAGGTATTGACTCATTAAACAATACAAACGAATAATTATATGTTGTATGCGTACTAGTCTTACTATCCTACAATATAACAGGCTATGCTCCAAATGCATCATTCAAAACAGAATATGTAGTATAGTTTTTAGGATACTAAACATATACATTTGTTGTTTCACTTCCAGATGTTGTAGAACCTACTAAACGAGGTATAACTACCTGGTTGTTAAATACACCGGTCACAATACCATTCCTGTTTGCCTTGAAAATATTTTCAGGTATAATTCCAGCCATTGTATTAGATGTTCCGGATTTAGCAAATGCATAACTATAGTTTGTTACACCACCATCTCCACTATCTGAAGTATGAGAAGTTGCTGCACAATAAAAGAAATCTGGTGGAATAATCAATTTGTCTACGCCTCCATCAGGAATCTGTCCGTTATTATACATTGAGCCATCTCCAAGATTATATGAAGCCTAATATCCACCTATTAAACCCTGTGTATCAGTAAACTCTGTACAGCTACTAATAGAATGTTTTGTATATGTATACTCTTTAGTTTCCGGATCCTGTGTTCTTGTATAGTATTCCATATATGTAGCCTGGTCGCTTGTGTCATTATTCTTTGCACAGTTATCTGGTATTTTTGTAGTCATGTCAAACTACTCTGCACCACTAGATGGACTAACATTATAAAATACATGCGAGAAGCTCCAGATTTTATAATCGTTAGCTCTTCCGTATTTGTACTAGTGTAGAGTTGCAGGTTTATACTCGTCACCAACCTTTACGAAGATATGTGCATTAATGTCATCGTATCTCTTTCTAAAGAAATCAAAAGGTATCGGTTTTGCTAAAGATATGTTTGCAAAACAGTATCTTACATCTTGTATTTTAGGTAGTTTAGCAAAGAAATTGTCATCTAATCTTAAAGCACCATTACCATACTTAGCACCATCAAACGTATGTCGCATATATTTTGCTTTTGAATTTGTTTTAGACACTCTTCCAAACGTTAAGTCTCCATCAGTTTCCGTTATATTTGTATTGTAGAATAAGTTACTTAGGTCTTCTTTGCCATTATTAATATACAGATCACATATATCTCTATAGTGTTCCAACGAAACATGGGATTTAAAGTTATAGCATCCGTAATCACGTTTATATTCGCTTGTTAAAAATCCACCGTAACTTCTTGGAACGAACTTCTCCCAATTAATAAACTCCCACAAATCAATATCATCTGTACTTCTGCTATCTTGTGAGAAACACGTTCTGATTTCATTTATATTTGGTAAGTCATAAAGTAAGCCTCCTAGGTTCTAGCTATAACAATTAAGGAAGCTTTCATGCAGAGTAACTAATGATGTCCAACTAGAGTTAAACATTTCGCTTAAGTCAACCTTGTATGAATTAGATATGTTAAAATCTGATATACCACGAAGCTTTTTAGGTGACACGCCATCAGGATTCCATATATCTTTAGCAGATATAACTTCGGATGTAGATATATCGTTTCCGGTTGTTGGGTCCATTGGAATCTAAAATTCATGGCCACCACCACCATCGTCACCGCCCCAATAGGTCATCTTCGATACACAGTATTTAAAACAGTCTGTAGCCATCCTTGATGTGTGTGTATTAAATATCTAGTTATACGAACATCCTGATGGACTACCAAAATTATACAACTCTTTAAAGTGTACGTTCATACCTGTATAAAGAAACATCTAATCGGCATTGGTAACTTTATTTAAAACCGATGGATCTATAGGGCTCTTAAACACTCCGCCTACTATGCACTTCCTATAGTCTTCTTGTTTAAAGCTAACATTCGTTTGCATAAACATTCGCGATACATTGGTAACGTTGTTGTTTTTAGGAATTGCATGTTCAAAAAAGTTTGCCACGAACTTAAAATCAACACCACTCATTTGGAACGTGTTGTTCAAAGATGTTGTATTAGGACTTACTGCCAATCCTGTATATCCACCACTCTTGTTTAGACCTTTATAATTAAAGCAGTTGTAGAACGTATAATTTTCAATGTACAGAGATGTTGCATCAATTGTCTAAAGGCCCGTAACATTATAGAAGCAAGCATTTGTAGCTGTAACATTTGGCGGAAGTACGACGTACTTTATATTAGTACTGCCCTAGAAACATACAGACTACAGATGTGTTGAGTTATGTAAGTCTACGGTATTATCAACCGTAGCGCCAGTATTATCTTTAATACAAAGCTGGCTATGTGCACAGTTTGTTACAGATATGCTCTTAGGGTAAATCTATACATTAGAATGGTTATCATATTCCGTAATTGTAACGGTTCTAAGCTTAGGACAATTGTTTATATTTATTGTTTCAAAACCTTGTAGTGTTATTGTCTCAACAGAATTATCATCAGAAAGAGTAAAACTACCACCACTCTCTATACAGCTTAAATTAAAGTTTGTAATATTCGTTCTGTTATTAAACGATAAGTTCTTATACTTCCCAGATATCTATGACCACTGAAGTGTCTAAAGCTAACTATTATCTACAGAAAAACTTGTAATATTAGGACAGTTCGTTATAGTAATACTTGCTCCAGAGTTTTTGATATTGCTAACATTAACCGTTGTTACATTTAAACTATTAGCAGTTAAACCCATTTTTGATCCACTAAGATTAATGGAGCTTAGGTTAGGATAATTATCTGATCCATTAAGTGCTAACGTGGCAGTGTATCCAGGAGATGTCAAATTGATTTCCTTAACACTAGGTGTGTTAAAAGAGAAACTTCCAAATGTATTTGAAGAACCATTTATTGATTCAAGCTTATCGGATCCAATATACAAACCAGTCTGAGCGTTTCCTTCTATCCAGTTTATATTTTCAAGATAAGACCATAGCTAGGAACCTCCAACTTTAACACCTTGTACACCGGTTGTTTTAATGTCGACCTATTGGTAATTATCTCCACCAATTATATAGTTTGCAATAACTGAATTAGCCTTAGTAATCTGCAAAGGAGAGAACTTAGGACACTTAATCTTAAAACTAGCATTTGCACCAAGCTGAATACCAGCAGAAGAATTGCTTGAAGAGAATATATCTCTAAGGATAATCACATCCTGGTTCATAGGTACAGAATAGTTTGCTGCATTGTAAGTGCGATCATATACGATGTCTTCGACGTTTGGGTCGCTACTTAAATTCAGATCTTTCCACTATCCATTACCGTCTCTATATTGTATAGGAACACCTATACTTGAGTTAAGATTAAAGTAAGCATCAAGGATATGTAATCTACCATTAAACCAATCTCTTACATAGTTAATTCTAGTTCCGTTAAACTTCTGGTAATCAGTCTAATTCCATTGGCTGCCAGAATCGTCGAGTGCAAGATATTTAGATCTATAGTTATATGTTACAAGTAAGTTGTTTATAGATCCGAGATTATTAGCATAGAAATTATCTACAAAATAATCAGCGTTTTTCAGAATACCTTCGTGAGTCTTATTGTTTATAACATTGCTTCTCCATTTTGCATACAGTTCCTACGGATAGTTAACCGTATACTGTTCATCGTCCTTAAATATTAATCTAGCATATTTAGCAACAGCAAACAAATACGAAGAAGGAACATCGAATCCGTTTGATCCAAGTGTAGATGGGGAGAAATCTCTATATATATTTACATTATCTGGATAATCAACACCATCTTGAGTTTTCTTTAATTGACCGTCCCAATAGTCAGAGAAGGCAAAATAAGAAATTTTACCACCACTATTGTTGATACCTAAACATGTATCCATGTCATAGAATGCTGTAACCCAAGTTGTGCCAGCTGAATTCTTACCAGACCAAGTCTTGATGTTAAGGTTCTTCATTACACTATCAACAAGACCAAGGACCATACATATTGTATAGTATTCGGATATTGACTGGAAGTTTAATACTGATGGCTTATTGTTATCCATATCTGGTATACAAAGGTCTCTCAAATCATTCTGCGTTCCAGGGTTAATAGTGTTCTTTAATACATATTGCCAGCCTGAACCAGCAGACTTCCTTTGATACTATTTGGTATAATCTGGAACCATATTTAACGATTTGCCAGTTTTGCTTCCAGACTCATCAAGCTCTTCTGCAGAATATCCATCTTCATAAGAACCCCTTCCCTTCTTTAGGTAGTCAAACAAATAACCGCCTCCAAGGGTTACTGATTTTACGAGCTTTTGTATAGATGCCTACAATTCTGCTTCAGAAAAGTTTGATCCGTGAACAAGGTCTCCAAACATGTACGTATTATCATTCTCTTTGTTCTGCTAAAATAATATAGTAGAATCGTACTGCGAAAAGTCAAAATAGTTAGAACCTCCCTAAATCTCAGCTACACCAAGACCTTCTTTCAACGTATTGTCATCATTGTTTATTTTATAAAACACAAAGTCTTTACCACTTCCAGTTAATGTAGTCTTGTCACCAAATACACTAAGATCTTTATAACCGAGATTAAAATATGCTTCACGACCAAGATTGAAGTTATATACACCGAAGTAGTAATAGGCATCATCTTTGTTTCCGGAAGTAGGATCTTCTGTAACAATATGCATAAACAAAAGTACAGGGAATCCCTCAAGACAGTTCTTTATGTACGGTTTGAATATACTATCTTCACTAATACTGTCACTAAATTTTTCACAAACGGTATTTACAAACTTTCCGCAAGTTGTATTATTTGAGTGAGAGCTATCAACAACATCGGCCTTTAATGTAAATTGAGTTTCTGGTAAAAATGTATCAGGATTATCTTGGTTAAAATTAGGAGAGTATAAGTAAACGTCAGCAGTTTCAGATTGGTCGGTATTTTCTATTGCTAATGTAAAGTTTTTTACTCTATACAATTTTGTAGAAGAACCTTGTAACGATGCCCTAAACTATGCACTGGTAAATGAATCAGGCACCTTAACTTCTGTTAATGCAGACCTTCCAGAACTCCATTCAATTGACACAGGGAAATTAAGATCGGATCCTTCACCAGTTCCATCCTCACCGTAATTTTTCTCAAGCCTCTATATCATCGGTGTTCCAGTACCATTATCTTGGCATGTCATAACCAGAACAGGAGTTGATATATTTGCAGCAATATCGCTAATTGTGGCACCGTCTGTAATGACCCTACCATTTGTGCCAACATTAAACTTTTTTAAATATTGCTTTAAAACAAGCTCTTGCTAAAACTCTTCGTTTTGTTCACGAATTATTTCAGATCTGTATTTAAGATAATATTGATATACGTCGTAGTCTCCGTTCTCACCAATGTCGGACACAGGCAGATAATCAACATCTATTGTGTTGATATAAACGTTAGTTGGATTTATCTGTAATTGCTTTACAAGCAATGGTGCGTTGAACAAACTAGAGAATGACGCTTCCATTCTTCCATCAATATATATAGAAGTATCGTAATATGAGTCATTGCCATCCTTTCTTACAAAATTTGAGAAAACCTGCAATAGGTGATATTTCGTAAGATCATCTTTATCTGCATCACTTTGCTTCTGTATATAGCAGTCTACGAATGAACTACCTCTAGTTGTCAACTGCTACCCTATAGTCATAATCGGAGAATCTCCTTCGTTGTACAAACTTACAATGGTAGCATTATCAGAGTTTATATAATTAAACTGTAAACCGATAGCTATGTGTGTACAAATATTTCCCGTGCCACTAACCTATGGTGGCTCGATACCTGTTATTCTAATAGCATTAGAGTTAACCGTCTAAGATATACTTGTGTTCGTAAGATACTATTTAAAATTATCTGTACAAGTATTAATTCTATAGTAGTACTGATTCCACTGCTATGGATTTTCAAACCAATCAAGCTAATCCTCCGTCTCTTTTACGTAAAAATAATATTTAGCACTGTACCCAGAAACGTTTATTTCAATTATGTTTTCTCCAGCTTTTGTAGCAAGAATCTTAAATGAATTCTATTGACGCTCTGTTACGGTAAGACCATTTTCAAACATTGATACGCCATTAATCTTTACGAAAACATTGTAACTTCTGTTGTTGTTTACGCCTTCATATATTCTATAGTTAAACTAAATATATCCTGGGTTGTAAATATAATATCCCTCAGACTACTATGTATTGTATATTACACCAACATCTGGAGATATTAAGCAGTACAGTTCGTTAGGTATAAGAGATATATTTACAGTTTGGCCATTAGAGATCATCTCCTAACCATCTGGTATAATCTGCGTATTAAATACAGCAGAGTAAAGTCCAGATTTATCATTTGTAAAATTGCTCTTATCTATAGGGAATGTAAGCGATCCGTTTTGGTCTTCAATATTACCGGAACCTAAATCCTATCCATTAAACTTAGCCGAATAGCTTATTGTTGCGGAAACAGAAACTACGTAGTCAACTTTTAGATTAAGACCAGTATCTCTTGCTGTTTCTATAAAGATCTCGTACGTATTACTATCTGTTAAATATTTCTTTCCAGTATCATCGACAAGTGATACATCAAATGAATACGGGGTGACGATATACTTACATGATACCTACTATGTATCATTACCATCTGTTACAGTAATGGTGAGCGAAGCGTTTGTATTAAGATTGATATTAGTCTAAAATCTAAACGCGTTTTCGATAGATAAGATCTAAGTTCTTGTCTGAGTGGCTTCTCCACCACTAGCAGTCTTTGTTGTATATGAGTACGTTACATTAAACTTACCACCATTTGGGTTGTTTATTATAATAAGGAGTGGATATGTACCTATTCCGTTGAGGACAATATTATCACCTTTAAGCTGGATACCATTAAGCGACGCAAACACACTAAATGATTTATTGTTGTCTCCGCCACCACCACCGGAGCCAGAACCGACTCCGCCATATTTATAAATCCACTTAACGTTTGACTTAAGTGAATTCACGTCATTAGTTATAGACGATAATTTGTCGGACAGTGTTAAAGAACCATCCGACATTATTATATCGTCATCACTAACAATCTTAGAATTGTTATTTAATCTCATACTGTAAGCATTATTGTTTCTGTATCAACCCACTCTCCGTAGTTGTTATCAGAAACCTACTTAAAGTACTGTAACTTCATAGGAGATGTAGAGTAATCGTACTGTGTAAATTTAGCTGTAGATGTAAGAATGTTAGCTATTCTAACAAGTTCAACATTGTAATCAGAATCTGAGAGTCTTATTATGCCAAACATTGGATACTTCTAATTTGCGTCAGCAGTATCCTTTCCACCTTTAACAGTAGTCTAAGGTATTGCTAAAGAGAATTTCTAATTAGCCGATGGAAGCTCTTTGTTTGATGTCAACTTAAATCCGGTAGCCTAACACATAAAATAAGTAACACCACCTTCAAGACCAGGTACGCTTGTATATGGGAAAAATCCAGTAGGAGCTTGTCCTGCATCACCTCGTTTTGTTAAAGGGAATTTTGTATAATCTTTTCCATCTACAACGAATCTAACGCCATCATGTTCCAATGTATTGCTCATAGAATACTCCGCAAAGTTATCTTTGCTATTCTTATTCTATCCAAAGAAGAAATACTCTCTAACAGGATATGTGCAGGCATATGTATGTTTATGACCTCCTATCATTAATTTAACGCCCTTATATTCAAGGAGTCTACTAAGCCAATATGTACCAGCACCGGTTTCTGTTTTGTCAATCTGATTGCAATGACTACCGATTAACGAAGCGCCATTAGGTCCGAGTGATCTAGAAAACCTCTCCTGTCCAGTAGCAATGCTACTGTTAGTGATAACAGTAAACGGCATTTCATGACAAGCGGCTATACACTTTTTGCTAGTGTTAAGCATGTTATAAACCATTGTATAGATTGATGTAAAATTGCTAACATACTTCTGGTTTGTACCAATAGTGTATCCAGTGTAGATATTTATCGTATCGTCACCGTCTTTAAGATTAAACCACTGATTACAGTTAATCATTGTAATCTCACTATTAATCATAACAAATCTATAATTCTTTGAATCAAAATAATACAAAGAAGGAATGTATTTATTATTCACAATAGGAACGAATACCGACTCATCTATATCGTAACAATAGAATACATGGAAGTAGAATGAGTTCGATTTACCAAGGTCATCACCGGTTCCAAGAGCGGTAACGTTTGTACCACAGAGGTCATTGTTACCAACAACATTCATCTGCTCAAACTTGCTAAATAAAACATGACCAGCATTGTAGTAATCAAACCATTCATTGATTCTTGTTCCATTCTGTGTCATATCTCCAGTATTCATAACAATAGGGATAATATTGCTACTCTTTTGGTCTTCGGCAATCTTTTCATTCAGCTTGTTTGCTGCTGCCGCCCAAACCTAATACTGTAACCAATCGAATCCCTACTGGTCTGTTGTCTAATAAATAACTGGCTTATAAGTTTCTGGGTACAATGTAAATGTTTGTACATCTGATACATACAAACCAGGATTGCCATTAGCGTCAGGCCTACCAACAACGTACTCCCAAACCTAAGGGCCTCCTGTAACCGCAGAGCTAACAACATTGATTACGCACTTATGAGACGTGTACTGTGTACCATCTGCTGGGAATCTACTTACAATTCTACTATAGATAACATTGTTAACATCTTTAGAATACTCTTTTCTTCTAGGGTAAGATGAAGACTATGCAGTAGCGTTTTCTACCTATTTATAAGATTCGAATCTAGATGTCCAGTTTGCCTGGCCCTTCTATCTAATCCAGATATATTCGTCATGATATCCTACAGAGATCCAGTTAAATGCTCTATCCTTGTGCATGTCAACACCAAACGAACACGTAACCATATTTGGTTTAGTCACGTCAAGCTTAGACTTATCTGTACATACATTCTTATTTAAATAAGACGCCTTTGGTGTAAAATTAGCTACACTATACTGTTCTTTAGAATGTGGGAAGCTAATCATTGGTGAACTAAGATCTACAATCCATACGTCTGCTGTACTAGCCCATCTTGCTCTAGAACTATCTTTAACATTAGCTGACTGGTAAGCCTGCTGCGCAGGATCAAGTTCAAATGTATTTTTATACATTGTGTTTGACTTGATACCAAGTACAAGCTTTGCCCAATATCCAGTCTTTGAAGAATCTATAACACCTGTATAGAAATAGATAGCATCAATGAATGATGGATCGTACAAGTTAGGGTAAGTCTTAGCATCATTAAACGTAGTTACGGAGCTATCATTTGCTTTCCATAAATATGTTGTAGAAGTAAGATCTGGATTACCGTATGTCAAAGCAAAACCATTGCCAAGACTAGAACTTGTATTGATTGTAAAATCAATTAACTTACCGTCTTCATACCATTCTTGATCGTATGAGTCTACCTTAATATAAGCATTCTCGTCTTTCTTATCACCATAATAAGCCCCTGCGATAACATATGTGCCACCTGCTTTTATTGTGCCAGTAAGAGGCAAATGATATACAGTCTGCCTGTCGTCTGTTGGCCTAGTATAATGCAAGTAGCATCCCTATAAGCAAAAGTCGCTATCAGATGTATTCTCAAGTTCAACAAATGCTCTCGTACAGCCATGCACGATGTCTGTATCCAACGGCGCGTAGAATGCACCAATCTTTATTCTGTCAGAATATAATCCAACATTTTGTGTTTCAGATAATCTATTAGATGGGTTTGCTTTATTATATTCGGCTATTCTAAGTCTGCCGATAAATCCTCTAGCACTCCAGCTGTCCAAGTCAACACCACTAGCGGCTACTCTATTAGAAAGCAGATCTTCGTCATTAGGAATTTCTTGATTGATAAGATCTCCAGACTCATTAATAAAGAACTTGTACTTCTTGCCAGTGTCTTGGTGAATAAATGTAATATCTGAAAGGTCTGTTATTCGTAGGTCTTCACCATCCTCGCGAATAATACCTTGCTTCTTAAGCAAGTCTAATACTTCACTTTCTGTCATACCGTCATCTGGTGTTGTACCGCCACCAGCAGCAATTTTAACTAATTTATCGTTGTTTTTAATCCATAAATTCTTAGTGCTTTCAACAAAGGTTAATTCGTTATTTTGAATTTGATCCTTTATCTTCTAAAGCACATCTTCTGATTTTACAGAACGAATTGTTATATGTGATACTTTATATTTGTAATCCTACTCTGATGGTGCACTAGGAATAACTTGGTTAGAAAAGTCCTAGAATTTAGAGCAGATGTCAAACATAGAAACGTTTGTATCTTTAAACGTAACCCAATCTGGGTAATAAGAATACCCAACATCGTTTCGTATGCTATTTAGCTTACCATCATAATAGTAGCCCTCCTTGTATATCTTGTCACGAATAGCATCACCAATACTAATGTATATATACCTACTACCAGCGTCTTCTACCATTCTGCTAACGCAAACCATTATATTGTAAGCATCTGCTTTTGGTAGCTCTATTGAATTTATATTAAAACGGGTCTAGTTCTCTCCGTTCGTTAGATGTATAGTTACGTCCGGATTAGTCACAGTAAAGTACATGAAAATCTTAGGGTCTGTAACCTCTTTTACAGTATTATTATCTTTCCATGTAGCTTCACCAGTAACCTTTACTATACCCTCTTCATCATAGCCTAAATTTGATTCTGGTGTAAGTTCACAACCTAAACCTATTGTAAGGCTCGTTACAGATGATAAATCCTTTTCATCAACCGCCCATAATGGCTCATCGTCTGGGTCAGAAATACCATCTAGAACAGATGACATTAATGTGTTTTCATCCGTATATGAATTGATTCCATATCTAAATGTATTCCTTATTTTTGCCACTTCGCTCTATAAGGCTCTTATGGCAGAAAACAAAATGTCGACATATGTACCATTTACCTCTACCTCTCTAGAAGGTTTTGTTTTTAGGTCACTTTCTTTATCAGCTATAAGTATGTATTTATCAGGAATGTCACTAGGGTCTACGTTATCTATGATATCTTTTGTGTATGTAGGTATTCCGGCAAATGATCCAATGCCGCTCTTTATAATTCGCTCATTTAATTCATGCTGACCAATTTTGAGCTGTTCGTCGTATATCTGTCCAGCATCTGCCACAACGCCTTCTGTAGACGCGCTAACAATCCTTCCATATACGATGGTGTCCTCTTTCTTTGGTCTTATATACGAGTTTTTAATATCTGCCATAATTGGTCATTTTAGAATGTTGCCTTTATAGAATTACCGCCAGACATTGTATTCTTAAGCATTGGCTGAGATCCAACATAGTAATAATATCCGGTTTCTGCGTTATACTAAGCTGTAGTAATAGGTATATTATTCATGCGCTCATCAAGGAGGTTTTTAATAGGCTTCTTTGACATAACCCACAAATACTATCCGTCTACATAGTTTACTACAGTAGAGAACTTAGATAAGTCATGGACTTCGAGAAGCAGATTAGGATCTACATTCTCCACTCCAATTTTATCATATGTTTCTTGAGAAGAATTTTCATATCCATCGTCAGATCTATCGAACCCTTTATTTTGGTCGCTTTCCTCATCTTCGGCAAATGGGCGAACTGGGAGATAACCAATAAACCCAGAATTAATCAAAGGATCAACTCCAGTTGTTATTGTTACACCACTAGTCTACTCTACACCATTGTCAACGATTTCAAATAATTCGCCATAGTCTACTGTATTTGTTTTAAGCTCTCTTTTTCCCCAACCAGGCACAAATGTTTCTACAACAACAAGTAGTTGATATACTCCGCATATCTAATCCTTTGATGGGAAGTATGCGTTTATAACATTGTTATTTACGTCTAATTCGGATTCCATAAGATATTTTGTTTTATCCAAACATCTATATTTATCCATTTCACATTTACAATCAAAGTCCCTTCCGTTGTAGTAGAATTTATTTTTGCAATGAGGTAATACATGATACGTAGGACATCCACACCAATTTAGCAAATACTAACTCTTGCAGCATTTTTTATTCATGCTTTCAGTTAATGTTTTATTAACTAAATAACATTTTATATTTTTGATATTAGATGCACTATATTCAGTTTTATCAACAAGTGATATACTCAATCTAATATCATTTCCAATTCTGATTTTTTGCATATTGATATGTATTTAAAAACAAAAAGCCGAGATAGGGCTTATTACCCCACCCCGGCTAAATATTAAAATTTTGTTTCGTCGTATGCGGTTGCATTACTAATAGGATTTGCTATATTCTGACGAGCCTGAATCATATTCTGAAGCTTCTCTACAAGTCCACCAGCAATTTCTACAGCACCGGTTGTAAATTTTTCACCATTGTTAGATGCGTAAATCTCAACAGTCTGCTTTGTTCTGCGCCACAAATCATCAGCTGTTCTATACTGGTTTTCAAACTCGATTGTAATACCATCGTATTTATTATCGATATTTGTAACCATAGCTGGCTGAGGATCGTACCAGCAGCTACGATGTAAAACACCCTGATAATCAAATGATGCACGCTCGCGATCACGAACAAGTTTAGCTGAAGCAGGGTATGTTGTACCTTCCTTCTTTGAGAAAACTGCACCAAGGTCGTACTTGTTGTTAGATGCCCAACCTGGAGCAGCTGGATTCATCCAATACATATTTGCATCAAAGCGACCCTTCATATATACATTTTCTGTTGAAGCCGACTCATCGTCATCATACTTCATTGCTGTAAGAATAAGCTTCTTCTCATCAGTCTTAGCGTATACTCTCTGACGCTTTGGAGCACGGATAATATCCTTTACAAGACCAGCGATAATCTGCTCAACACCGTCGCCAACTTCTGTAACGTAGCTATAAGACTCTGTCCACTTACGATAACGCATTGGCATATCTTTAAATGTAAGACGAAGCACAACAGGGCAACCACCCTGAGCAAGAACTTTAAGTGTTTCTGCTGGTACGTTTGTAAAGTCTATTGTGATCTGATCTTCAGCATCGTCCTTATAGTCGAGCTTTGTTACAGACTTAATGTCTGCAACATTGATGATATTAGACCACTTGATAACTGGGACAAACTTAACGGCGCCGTCCTTACCAACCTTCTGAAAACTATCAGATGTAATAACGCCAATCTTGAAACGATCTGCGTTTTCATCATAAGAATAAACATCTGTGATAGCTGTACCATCCTGTGCAGATGGATCGCAGTTCATGAAAACAAATTTACCAACCAATGGCTTAAGTTCTGCTTTTGTTTCCTTGCCAGCCAAATCAGTAGCTGTAGCAAGTGTTTCACCGTTCTTGTTAGAAACAAGGACTGTATTTACATATGTAATCATATTAAAATTAATTTTTTCTACTCACCCTATAATGTTAATACTAGACCTAACTAGCTGGGCTTTCCACGTTAAAATTATTATTCTTGTGTATTTACCTCTTGAGTTATAGTTTTATAGCGCTCATCTTTCTTATTTTCCAAATACATCTGAGCAGCAATTTTTATAATCTCAGGCATAATGATGTCCTCGAAATCCTCATATTCATCATAAGGATTATCAAGTGTTATTTCTGTAGGCTTTCTGAGATAACCTAAAGAATATTTACTAATCTTATATTGCTTGTCTGTAAGCAACATACATCCATTAGAGTTTCTTACACGTAGAGGCCTAGCTCTATGAAATCTATAATGGAAATCTGTAAGACTGTTGTTAACTCTGTACATAAAACTATCCTACGTGCACTCAAACATGCATGTATTGATTTTATTCTCTCCATCAAGATCGCTTATTACGACGTCCTCATTGAGTGAGAACATGAAGTCTTCTGGATAGATTATTGTATAAGATGTATATGACGGCTGACTTTCGTCTATGGTCATATTTGTTGATGTGTAAGTCTTCTACTAGTATAGTTTAATAAGATCAGTTCTACGCTTTTCATTTTGTTCGTACGAAGTTCCGTGAACAAGATCACTATTAAATCTAAGTTTAATAAACTTACCAACAGCCTAATTGAGCCAGAATAAAGATTCGTCAGTAGATGGTTTGTCTAGCTGGCTATCAAATTTATTTATCTCTCTTTCTAGCCCCACTAAAATATCTATATTCCTCATTACTCAGCCTCCTACTATTTTGGTTGTGATTTCTATTTAGAATTACCCTAAGCAAGTTTTAGTTTATACTGAGTTATATACATGTCTACTGCCCCTGACACAAGTTCTTCAAAACATGAATACGGGAGAGAACAGTAGCTATGCACAGCTCCAGCTGACTGATCTTTATCATTAAACTTTAATACATTGAATGCATTAGGTTGACAGTAATACGTAAGGTCTACACTCTCTATTGTTGTATACATGTCAGTTATAACCTTAAACTAATTACTCGTATAATTAGTACTCTCAAATACAACTAATGGATTTTTTATAATGCCATTATAATTATAGTACGCATTGATTACGTTGTCTACATCTTCTTGCTTAATAAGTATGTTAGGTGTAATTACACCATTCTCTAAAGTCTTATCACTTTTGTAATTTTTTGTAACGATGCTTTCAGATCTTACATACATTGCGTAATCGTCTGGCAACTTATACAAGCCATCATCGTTCGATGTCTTTATATTAACTCGCCTAATTAATGATCTGCTAACATCGCTTATTCTTTTAGCTCGTCTAGTACCACGTTGGAAATCATCTTCATTAGAATACAGAACTTTTACATACTGTGTCTAGAACTCGCTTAAGAATGAATATATCGTATCGGTACTAAGTTTTTGCTCTGAAGCGAACTAAGGAAATATTTCAATCAGTCTGCGTTCGAACTCAATACCAAGTTTTCTTGTTTCTTCTGTTGTCATGATTCAAGTGGTCTAGTATTAGCTTTAGTAGTAAGTCTACTAGATTCTACAATCTCGGTAGACATAATAATTGCCAAATTAATTAATTCTTCCGCCATGCTATCAGATAACTCAAATTTAGTCTATCCAAAATCATAGTCATTTACTGATAGTCCTTGTCCGACGGCAAATTTTGCAGGACGTTTAATATATGTAAACTCAGCTGTTGACTAAGCTCCATTATATTGTACATCCATTGGATCTATATATACTACAACATTGTTGTTCTCTATACATCCGACAGGCTATTCAACCCAAGGCAAATTCGTTTTTGTAACCCTGAATTTTCTAGCTACATCATGTGACACGAATACTATATTTTCATATTGATGATTCTTTTTATCATGAGAAGAAATACTTTCCTTGATTTCAATTTGACCATCAATTATGTACAAAACAAGATTGTCTATAGTATGAGTATTGAATGTGTAACTATTATCGCCTGATAAAGCACCAATGGCTTTGAATTTATTAATCAATGGCTATAAATCTTCAGTTGCTTTCATATCTGACTCAAACGCTGACTTTCTTGGGTTGTTCCCTGTATATTTTTGAGCTACAAGAGCTAAGTAGGCTTTGTCGAGTATTGTTGCAACTTCATATTTAGTTAGCGACGGATATGACGAAGTTATATTTGCCTTGTCATATTCAATCATAAACTTAGTATAAATATCACTATGCGTCATACGTCGTTAGTTTAATTATTTATTTTCGACCTGATTAATAATCGAGATCTTTAAGTCTTGATTCTTCTTTGCGTCCAAGTATGCAATACAATCCTACAATGAGTCTGCAAGCATCTCAGAACCATAATAATACTGTGTTCTATCCTTACGGATAATACCTTTGGCAATAGCGCTTTCAATCAAGAATTCTGTTTCCTTTGTCTTATTGTTAACCCACTTTGTAAAGAAGTTCTGTGGCTGCTTATCAACCAATGAGAACAATGTAGACTCTACAAGCTCATTAGACATTGTATCAGCGCTAACACCGAACAGTCTAAGACACTTACGCATCTCTTCAAGAGAAAGCTTGCCAAAAGCGATAATTGCGTCTCTACGAAGCTTGTTAATCTTATTCTTCTCAATAGCTTCAGCCTGTCTATTAATAAGCAGATAATCCTTACCAGCATTAAGCTTATCAAGTGATGTAGCTACTCTCTTATGTCCCTCAAGGAACTTAATGATCATAGCCTGACGTGGGAATGAGTCATCGAGGATTGTGCTCTTAGAGCCAACCTTAACACAGAATGTATTCCAGAATGGGGAATTCTTAGCGAGATGGCCTTCTGGATAGCCAAGCTCTTTTTCAAATTTCTTTTCGTCCTCAGGTGTCAAACCTGTGTATATCGACCCAGATCTGGTAAAGTAAGGTGCAATATAATCAAAGCAATGTTTATACTTTAACAATCCAGCCCAGGGATTTTTCTTTCTGATTTTTAATTCAACTACCATAATTTTTCAATTAGTTGTTGCAATGCCAAGCTCCCACCCGATTTTGGGTGGGGTTGAACATTGTGTATTATTTTATTAATTACGCGAGCTCTGCTGCTCTGTGCTCAACTGCGATAGACTCCTGGTCTTCAGCATCACAGTACAAGATACCGCATGACAATGGGTTTCTTAACATGATACCCTCTTCACCAAGGAAGTGTACCTGGTAACCATCGCGGCTGTTAGAACGCATAGTATTGATGTTATTTGCATAACCATTTGGCAATACAGAACCACCAGTGCACCACTGTACGAACTCACGACCCTTACGACATACCTTAACGATGTTAGCCTGACCATCACGACGACCGAGGTCAACAAACAAGAATGTGTAAGACATCAATGGTTTACCTGTCAATGGGTGAAGCTGACGGAACATCTCCATGTTATCAAACATAGCACAACGCTTAACTGTCAACTCAATACCATTAGTCATAGTGTAAGTTGTGAACTGACCACCCAACTTCAAGTCCTGACCAGAACCTGTAATGAAGTGTGTATCAATCATATTGAAGCTAGCTGCCTTCTCCTTCAAGATACGGTCGAATTCACGGATACCCATCTCACCAGTCAAAGCAACGAACTTACGCTCGTTAGTACCGATAATGTTATAGCAGAGATCGAACAAGTAATCCTCGAACAACTCTGTAGTCAGCTTTGTATAGTAACGTACGTTAGCTGGAGCAATCTGCTCGAACAAACCTGCAGAGATTGGAACGAAACGACCATTAGTACCCTTCAAATTGTAAGTACCATCTGCGTTACGGTTAGAGTGAGCGAACAGCAACTGCTTCTCCTCTCTCTTCTTCCACTCACGAAGAGCCTTCCAGTACTGATAGTCAGACCACAAATAAGACTTCTTACCCGTCTCAGGATCAGTCAAAGCGATAGCCAATACTGTAGAGTAAGCATCACCAGTGATATCGTAAGTAAGACGCATAGTCATCAAGCTATTACGCATCTTAAATGGAGTCTGATAGTTGATGATATCTGCCTCATCACTGTACTCCTCGTATGCAGAACCGATACGGTCTACCTGACGACCTGGGAGCAAATACTCACAAGGAATATAAGAACCCTGGAAGCCTTCTGCTACGTAGCACTCATATACCCATGTGCTACCATCCTGATATGGAGTACCGTTTACACGTACCTGGAAGTTAATGTTATCAAATGCAAGCAGAGCTCCAGGTCCAAAGAACTTCTCCTCCAAACCAAGATAGATAGGAGTATTATTAATACCTGGAGTCAGGCCATCTACAATTGACTTAGGAGTGATCTCCTTGCCATTCCACTTAGCGTAGCGGATATTAACAGCGTGGTCAGCATCAATCATTACAGACCACTCATACTCTCTGTTTTCGATAGTCATGGTTGAACCAAGACCACCAGTTAACAAGTCGATGGTAGTTGAAATACCATCATCCTTTGTACCAAAAACCAATGACAACAAGCCTGCTACCTCATGAGGCTTTGTAAGCATTGCATTAGCAATCATGTTTTCGTCTACCAAGTCAGCAAAACGCTTACCACGGTAGAGCTGAAGATTATTTAATAAAGAACTTGAATTATTCATAATATGTTAATTGTCTCATCATAGGTATTTTGACGCGATATCCCATGCCTGAGGTTGTTTTTCATGCCCAACATTGTATGATGTATGATTTTTTGTTTGATGTTTGAGCATTTGTCTAAGTTTACTCGCAGCAGATGTCTGACCATTGCGCTGTGCTTCGCCCAGTAGAGCATCACCCTTCATTGTGAAGTAGGCTGATTCTATCAAATTGTTAACAAGGTTATTATTAAAAGCCTTCTGATACTCTGTTAAGCCATCTGCATCAGTTCTTGTGATATAATCGAACAACGCTTTTCTATCCTCCTTTGGGATATTAATACCTCTAATATTAGTAAGACCATTAATACTAGATGTAAGGTCATTCATGAACTATGCAGCTTGCTGCTCCTATTCTTGTCTTTGAGCTTCCTGTTGCTGAGCCATATATTCCTGCTGTTGCTGCTCGTACGCCTTAAGATAGTTAACAGCATCAGCTGCTTCGTCTTCCAGCATATCAGCATCTTCATAGCGCTCAATCTTGCGACTAATCTGTTCGTCATCCATTCCTTGTAATTTATAGAACTCACGAACAGCTGCTTTCTGATTAGATTCGTCCTCCAAATCTATACTATCATAAGACATAGATTTCTGTTGTGTCTGATAGAAGTCTTCAAATCTACCACCATTCTTTACGTACTGATCAAGTCTAGCAATACGATCATCGGCGTACTGTGGCGTCGAATTCTCATCTACGACATCTTTGATGTATTCTACGAGATCCTCAACTGACTTAGGCTTCTCGTCTGCATCAACACTCCAACCATTAGCTTCTGCGAATGCGTCAAAGAAGGCACCAATCTGTTCTGCCTCTCCAGGATCTACGACATCAGTGTCAGTCTACTGATCATTATCATCATTGTCATTATCCTATTCGTTGTCAACTATAGTTGTGTCGGACGTATTATTATTTAAAATATTATCTGGGATCTCTGTCTCATCATCGTGAGCATTAGGATCATCAGTTACATTCTTATTATCTTTATTATCCTCAGAAGACTTATCGTCATCTGGATTGTCTAAATTGTCAACATCATCATTAGGGTCGTCTAACACCTGATTAACCACATCCTGGTTATCGATGTCTGTAACGCTGTCGCCACCTTCCTGGCCACCGAACCCGAGAGAGCTCAAAGCGTCTTCAAAATCACCTAATGGATTTTTCTTCTTTCTTGCCATAATTTAAATTATAACTAAGTTAATATTTTTAATTGTTGTACGCTACACGGGAGTCGAACCCGTGTAATGTTTAATGTCTCCAACTAGCTGCATTATGTGCAAAGTTGGCTTTCTTTCTCATAGCTGCACTATACTTACTTGGATTCCTTAGAACCTTGTTAGCAAAACTCTATACACTCATACCATGCTGTTTAGCAGCTTTGGTAAATGTGCCGCGCTTAGATTTCTTTATATGAATATCTTTGCCAGAGTTGTACCCTTTATCGGAGTTAACTTTATTTGCAGCTGTTATTCCAACGCCTCCAATTGCGGCAAGTTTAAACATATTTCTAGCCTTATCAGACATTTGTTTCTTTGTGTTTGCGTCGGCAGAATTATATGCTCTCTAGTAATCTTTTCCATACCCATTTTGCTAAGAAAATAAATCAAACAACTACTCATCAGATAAATTTGATATATACTAGTCTATTTTCTACTATGTATTATATCCAGCGTCATAAAGCTTTTTCCTAATTTGATTCATTGTGGCTCTTCCTTCAATCCATTTGCTTGATCCACCAACATTTCCATCTTTGCTTAAAAGCTTATAATCATCAGTATTCTGACCAATCACATTTCTTGATGCATCAGCATCTGTCATATGGCTCCACGATTCGTGTAGAGATACGTCTGATATATTATTTTCAAGCTATTTGCCAGATTGCCCAGCATATCTTTTACCTCTAAGATTTACCATTGTGTAACCATCTGGTGTTTTAAACCCACCAACACCAATCGAAGGATGAAATCCAATCACGGTATTAAGTCTTGGGTCTGAAATATTTATTCCATGTATTTTTGCTGGGTCCCCGACGTCTAATTTAGGAGCTATTATATCTTCAAAATATCTTTCATTACTCTTATCCCTAAATGTTCCTAGCTCCCAAAGCTTTTGCTGCTCATTCCATATCGGTTTAGAATTTTTATGGATAATTCTGCCACCAATAAGTTTTTGGTCAAATCTATTTAATGCGTCAACAGCGTCATTATAAGATATATTTTTAAATGCTGAGGGAAAGTTATCTCTTGCAAATTTTGCTACTTTATTATTTGCGTTATAAAGGTATCTTGTCAAACCAGGCATATAGTTTATTAATCGCCTTCCTGGCTTTTCTATAAAATTCGGTAAAGCCAGCATTGCTAAACTTGACCCAGCTGTCAGATATTTGCCATTTGTAGAGTCAACGATAGCTTGTGCAATATCCATACCATCTCCTACACCGGGTGTCATATTTATTAAATCTTTCGACCAATTACCATCAAAATAATTACTAGCACTAGAGTATGGGTCATAGAAGTATTTTGTATTAGGTGTTATTACAACATCATCTGAAGTTGGCGTATACTTAACACCGGTAGTATTATCTACAAGATT
>ERZ1034925.32-NODE-32-length-89405-cov-62.025305_pt1 | contig 89405 bp, 128 predicted proteins | sample MGYA00520687_ERZ1034925 | MGnify/ENA primary metagenome ERZ1034925 (study PRJEB33766, sample SAMN09781758) | gut metagenome | biome: gut microbiome | host: Homo sapiens | place: Madagascar | study: EMG produced TPA metagenomics assembly of the PRJNA485056 data set... | reverse complement strand
ATATATATATATATAAGAGATTATATCACATCAATCAATTTTTGTCAAGTAGAAATTTTAGTATTGACAAATAATCAAATATATGGTATAATAGCATTAAGCTCAAGGAGGTGGTAAGAAATTGTGGAGCGAAATGAGCTATAATTGGTATGTATTAGAAGATACAGAACCAGAAGTATGGGATAATGAATATGAGCCAACTGAGCGTGATTGGGCGCTTTGGATATATGGTAGTTCAGAGAATGAATTAGAGGTGATTTTTTGAGCCTACAGACGCAAATTTATTTGCATTCAGTGGACACGTCATGTTTTTATGATGATAAAGAAATGATGCTACATAGGCGGCTCGTTCGGTTATATTCGTTGCGCAAGCGATGGAAGGATGATGATAAACCAGATTGGTGCATCAAATCTGTAAATCGTTTACTTAAAAAAGAAAAATCGCGGCTATCTGAATTGCTAGATGACGCAGTAAGCCGAAATGTAACTAGAGAATTGCGTCAAGATGCTGTTACCGATAAGATGGTTGTAAATCTATTTGAATCTGACTTAACGCGCAGTTTAGGGCTTGAGCCATTCAAGTTGACCGATGAGCTATTTATCATTAACGTATTTTTCTTTCAGGTGTTTAACAATCTAGTTCATCAAGGATTTGTTTACAATGGCGAAAAATATGTATTTCTCACAGCATCAGCTGGACAAATAAGAACGAAACGCGCTGTTTTTGTCAAAGAATCGTCCTTCAAGCGTATTGAACAAAAATTGATGTGCGGATTGACAATAGACGAAATCAATGAACGGGGAGGCATGAATCAGAACAAGTTCCTTGCTTATTTGGCGCTTATGAACTCAGCAACAGATGTTTGGCAGGGTTTCGATATTGACAAATCCATTGTAGTGGATGATTGGGAAACGGCTGTTCCGGGGCTAGTTGATCACATTGATGGTGTGTCATATGAGATTCGGCGCGAAATGACAGAGACGGTTATTCCCCATATGGATGGGTGCGGTATCGTGCTCGATGAAACAACTCGTATGGTGCGTATGCCATGGGTTAAGGGGTTGCTTGTTACATTTCCGTTTGATAAATTTATCCAAGAAAAATGCGGAGGTGAAGCAATAGTAACGGATATATACGGCAATGAGCATAATATCATAGCAGAGGACATACGGTATATATTCACAAAGAGTCAATTCAAGCTATGGAAATTCTATGATTCGTGGGAATGCTATAAGGCACGATTCAAAAATTTTGGATGCAATGCTTGCTATTGCAACATAGAAGAACCGTATATTCCAAAGAGCCGTATTAACTATCAGATGCTTCAAACATTGAGCGATATGACTGATAGTGAGATTGACCGTATTATCTCTAAGACAGAACAAGAAATTGACGATGTTGGTAAAGATTATCAAGTAACTATGCGGCTACTTGGCGCAACCGAGAACAATCGTTATAAGTCAGCTATGCAAGAAGCGTTGTTGATATATCCTGAGCTGTTTAAGGATTCATATAATCGAGAAATCCTGAAGCAGACTAAAAAAAGTCTAGTTAAACAAGCTAAAGGTGGGCGGCTTAGAGTGAATGGAAAATATTTGTTTTTAGCACCTGACTTATATGCGTTTTGTGAATGGCTGTTCTTAGGAGAACAGAATCCACAAGGATTGATTGCAGATGGTGATGTATATACAAATCAATACAAGGATGGAGATGAATTAGCTTGTTTGCGTTCGCCGCATTTGTATAGAGAGTGGGCGATTAGGACAAATCGGCGTAGTTTAGAGCTTGATTATTGGTTCGGTGGAACTAAATGTATATATACTAGTTGTCATGATTTAATTAGCAGATATTTAATGTTCGATTAGTTAGTCGCAGTCGAACCCTATGGAAACATAGGGATATAAAACGGTGTGAAGGCGTAAATGCGCCATGTCAGAAATGGCAACGGGGAAAGTGAGTACAACCCCGTAGGAAATAGAATGCATGAATTATTAAACTATAAGGAGGTGAGAAGATGTATAAAGAAGGAGTTTATTGCCATTGTGCATATCGAGTAAATGAAAACGGTGATTGTTATACACAGAATGGCAAATTCGAGTGGGTACATAGAGAGTGGCGATATAACAGCGATGGATATGCTGTTGTATCAGCTTGCGGTGTAAAGCCAGATGGTACTAAGACGTTTCGGTCGTTACATGTTCATGTACTAGTTGCAAGAGAATTTGTAGATGGATGGTTTGAAGGCGCAGAAGTAAATCATAAAGATTTCAACCGTGCGAATCCTGCTTGGTGGAATCTTGAGTGGTTAAGTCACAAAGATAATGTTGCTTATTCACATAAAGCTGGTAAGTATAAAGGACGGTTTGGTGAGGATAATCCAAACTATGGCAATGACACGTTACACAAGAGATATGCCGCCGAACCTGAATTTGCTAAAGAAAAGCAGTCTCGTCCAAGAGGACAAAACGGACGTTCTGTGAAATGCTTGTTATATTGTTATCAAAATATGCACTTTGAGCATTGGTTTGATTGTCAACGTGACGCAGTTGATTTTCTTATTGATTACAATGTTTTAAAGCCAACTTGTAATAAAGAGAGTATAATTAGCAAGTTGAAACAAGAGGATGGATACAAGGGATGGCATCTTATTCAGGATAAATAATTCATTCATTCAAAACCTCTATCGACTATCGAAAGGATATAGATTGACTGTATAGGTTGATTTAGAATAACCGAGTAGAGTAGGAGATGGGTGAAATTCCCATCTCCGAAGCGCACCGAGCCTAAACGGGAAACCGCATGGCTATGATATAGTCAGTAACTCTTATGTGCGACGGAGATAAGGCGCTTGTAGTCAAAGACCGTACTTTGTCTACAGTTGCCAAACGAAATATGCAAGATATATTCCCTCTAGCATATGACCTCAAAAAAGCTAAGGGCGGCTTATTAAATCCTGACAGTATGTATAACGGCATGGTTAATGCTTATACCAAGGGAAATATTGGGCCAGTTAGTAATAACATTACAAAAATATGGAATAGTGGAGAAATAACACAAGAAGAACTAGATGTAGTAAAATGGCTTTGTTTCGAGAATAATGCTGTCATAGATTGCGCTAAGACGCAATGGCTACCAGAGCGACCGAAACAAATCAATAACACAATCAAGCAATATACAAAAGCCCGTGTTCCAAATTTCTTTCAATATGCCAAAGATAAAGACCCAGATACTCAAGTTGAACCGCCCAACAATTCCACGATGAATCGTATATCAGCCAAAATCCCTGCTTCTCGAATCCGCTATAATAACAAGATTGGAAAATTTGACTGGACGATGCTAATAAATAAATCAGTCGATTATACTACTAGAGAAAATTCACAAATCATAGAGAGGTATAATTGGTGGATATGGAATCAACGCCGATTTAATTATGGTGATGACCCGCATATCAACGAGGATGATTTATATAAATATCGTTGCATAGCACAAGATATAGTGGAATATAGCAATGAGCCACTAGATGTTGTGGTTAATAGCTTGGTGGCTTATCTATATACGGTCAAAAAATCCAGTAATAAGAAAATGCTGTGGGCTTGTTTTGGTTGGACAATTGTAGAGAATTTGAGAATCAATACGGCGCAACTTAATCCAATCTGTCCTATTTGCGGCAAGAGGTTTAAGCCGCGTGATGTATGTCAGCATTATTGCTCTGAGGAATGCTACAAGAAAGCAGATAATCAGCGGCGTACTGAATCGCGTGAAGCCCCACCTGTCCGCACGGGGGACATGTTAAAACAGTAGGAAATATATGGATAAAATGAACTCACCACAATATATTGTGGTAGACTAATAGGGAAAGGAACGATATAATTGCATAGGAATAAATATCCTCGGCTAGGGAAAGCCGATATGAGTAAAGAATTGCGGAGACGAACAGGCGTTGATTCTAAAATTATTGAGTTAGTGTTAAGGAATTATCACGACATCATTCGTGAGACGCTACAACATGGCGTTGAATATTCTTTGCCTGATATTGGTGTTATTACATTCCGTGACCATCCGCCAAAGCCTGCTGGTGAATATTGGAACGGATTTCAAAAGCGGCGTATGTATTATCCTGACAGAATGGGATATTATCGACTAGAGTTCAAGGCGGAGAAGCATATGGCTAGTTATGTTAAAGCTGGCACATTGTATGGTAAAGGCCCAACCAAAGAAGAATGGGATGCTTGGGTATTAGAGAATTACCCAAATAATCCTAAATTCGCTAAGGAAGAAGAAGATGGCTGAACATAATAAACTGAATCAGGAATTTTATGCTTATGCTGGTGGATTGCTCAATGTATCGCCACAGACCGCCAAGAAATATTGGATGGGATTTGTTGATACTATTATTCATATTCTTCATTTTGATGGTAAGTGCCAAATGCCAAGCATGGGAACATTTACACTTGAAGAATTGCCTGAGCGCAGAGTGATGGCTAAGAATGAGCAGGGTGAACTTGTTGAACAAATTAACCCCGCTTGGTTTAAGATATTATACAAGTATAATGAGGATTTTCTTAACAATGTCAATGGACGTGGTGTTACAAAGAAATATCGTAGGCGAGTTCGTGAGCGTAAGTTGACGCCAAATGATCTTAAGTTGATAACTCAAGCTGAAATTGAACGAACAGCAAAAAGAACATTGAAGCAGATGCAAGACGACCGCATTGAACAAGCAAAGCAACAGAGTTATGATGATTTTATCAATGTAATCAATAAGAAAAAAGAAGATTATGAACGGAAAAAGAAGGAAAAGGAACAGAAATTGAATGAATCTACAGAAGATACGACAAGCGACTGAGTTGCTAGATAGTAAGCTAATTGACTTGCAAGAATGGACGGCTCGTTGTCTTGGTGAGGATTATAGGGGCGTTTGGTCAGAGGAATACTTGCGCCGTTGCGCCGTATTTGTCCGCAATATGCTAAATGGCACAGATGATTGTGAATCAGATGAGAAAGACGCTGAGATTTTAGACCAGCTTAAAGAAGCAAAACAGGAATTAGAGAAAGAACGCAAGAAATTACAGAGTGAGAATATCCAACATGTTCAGAATCAGAGACTTGACGCAAGGGCAGATTTGATTCAAGAAAAGATTGCTGAGTCAATTAAGAACCTTGAGCCGTTTACTATTCGCGAGTTTAACAAGTTACCACAAATGAATGTAAGTGGACTTCTTTGTATTTCCGATCTTCATGCTGGTTCGACTTATGAAATCAAGGGTGTATACAATGAAATTGTAAACAAGTACGATTTTGACATTATGAGAGCGCGGCTTGATGGGTTGCTCAATAAGATGTGCAATGATGGCAATTGCATCTGGCTTGATGATATTACTGTTGCTGTGCTTGGAGATTGTGTAGAGAATATTCTACGCACATCTAGCCTGACTAAGCTGAGAGAGCCGGTTATTGATACAGTTATTAAGTTGTCTGAATATCTAGCTGATTGGTTTGTTGAGTTACACGACCGGCTTGAAATTCCTGTTAATGTGGTGATGGTTGGTGGTAACCATGATGTATGCCGACCATTAACATCTAAGCCCCAGTTTGAGGAAGAAAATTTAGGTAAAATCATTGTGTGGTATCTACAAGAACGATTAAAGTCAGTAGACGGCATTACAGTTGATGATTATACAGATTGCGCTATTAAGTATATTAAAAACAATGCAATCATGCTTCATCATGGAGATGGCGGCGATGTAGCTGAAACAATGCGGTATTTTGAGAACTTATACAATATTGACATTGATGAATGTTATGTCGGACATCTGCATAGACAAGAAATGAAGAATGCTGGTATTACTGAGCTTGGTGATAAGCTGTGTTGGCGCGTTGGCTCAGTATGTGGAGTTGATGGATTTGCTAAATCTATTCGTAAGGCATCAAGACCGTCTTGTATGTTTACTACATATTCAGAAGATGGTGCTGAATGGCGTAAAACATTTTATCTTTGATTCATTCTTTGCTAGGTGATAGCTACGGCTGTGTTAATCATGCTTGTGGGGCGATTGACCCACCTAGCAGAGTTGAATATATCTCATGTGCCATGCGTACAAGGAGTTCCCGGAGTCGTTACTAGCGGCTCTTGCAAAATCCTATCCTCGACGATAGGCGTATAGCAACAGGTGTGTTATACGAGCGTATGAAGCATAAAACCGGGTTGTCTTTCGGCAATATGTGGACGTTAATCGAAGGTTTGCGGTATACCATATGACAACAATGAAAACCGTAAATATCCGAAAGGAGGTCACTATTCTCTTGAATTATCCACTGGTTTATCCGAAGTATAATTAAGAAGGAGGTGATCAGAGCCAATCGGCTCATATCTACAATAAGCCCAACTCAATGGGAACTGTTGTTTAACTGAATATTGAACCTTGACAAATACGAAGCAGCTGAGAGCAATCTTGGCTGCTTTGTCATATTTATAGGAAAATAAACGGAACGGAAAGGAATGAGAATATGTTTTGCCCATATTGTGGCAAGGAAAAGCAAGATAGCCAATTCTATAAAAGCCCAATCAAAACGGGCGAATATATTAAGCCATGCAAGTCATGTGTGACTGAGCTATATAAGCAAGCTCTCGAATCCACTAAAGACCAAGGCGCGGCATTATGGTCAACTTGTATGCAGACTGGTATTCCTATGAGACGCGCTGAATATACTGCTTGTCTTAATACATTAGAAAAGGCTGCTAAAGGCAAAAAACCTAGTTTGTTTATGTTGTATCATACATATCTATCTACATCGCCTGATAAATTAACAGGAGTGTGGGATAGCGATATGGAGCTGTCTAATTTCAAGGATTTAGGCGATGTAGCTAAGAGCGAAACAGATGAAGTTGCGTTGAAATCAAGATGGCGCAAACAATGGGGTGGCGACTATGAGAATGAGGATTGCCAATGGTTAGACGATATGTTTGATAGCTATACGGCGGATATATTTGAAATGGATACTGCCATGGAAATGCGCTATCGCGATTTGTGTAAACTAGAGCTTGAGCAGTATAAGAACGGTGTAAATAAAGATACACAGTCACAGATTAAAACACTTATGTCACTACTTAAACTTGATGATTTCAAGAGCAATCAGAAGTCGGATGCTGAACGAGCATTTGAGAAACGTATAGCTTGGGTGGAATACACCAAACCATCTGAATGTGAAGATTTAATAAGATTCGTAGATATGGTTGGATATGAAAAGGATAAGGGTGAAAAGATGCGTAGCTTGCGCAACGCTGTTGCTGGTACTAGAGACTACCCAGCAATTCCAAAGGAGGAAGCATAATGCGCTCTAGGATGGGCGGTCTTAGAGAATCATTTAAGGCTGATAAGCTCCGCGCCGTATCTGGTATATCAAAAAAAATAGATAGTGATTTAGAAAACAACATCATAGAGTGGACAACTCTATTCAGACGGAATTGGGACATATTTGCTGAATTTTATCTAGGGATTCCATTAAAACCATATCAACGACAAGCATTGCATGAAATTGGTGTGTCAGATGTGTATTTTTGGAGAGCAGGACGTGGTGGCGCAAAATCGTTTATTACTATGCTTGCGGCGGTCTGTAAATTATTATTGTATCCAAACTGTCAGATAGTTATTACATCCTCTACGGTTGACCAAGCTAATAAAATGGTCAAAGAGAAGTTAGAGAAAGAATTGATAAAGAAGTTATCTCAGTTACTTTTGCTTTATTATGAAAAAGACTGGATAAAGATAACAAAGCCGAATGATGGATACTATGTAGAGTGTACGCTTAATAATTCCTCTATTACTGTTCTTGCACCAGTTGAATCAGCTAGAGGTTCGCGCTCGAACTTTACCATTTACGACGAAGTTGCTATTATGAAGAAAACAGCAATAGATCAAATCTTTGATGGTATGTTGTTTCCTAGGCAACCCAATTATTTAAGCAATCCTGCATATTCTGGAAATAAGAGATGGATAGAAGAATCTAAGAGTATATATCTAACATCGTCTAAGTTTAAGTTCCAGTGGTGGTATAGATTGTGGTGTGACTGTGTAACAGGATATTATGTTGATAAGCGTACTAGATATGGTATATTTGCGACTGACTTCTTTGACAACATAGAGAACGGCTTAAAAACATGGGGCGATTATCGTAGAGCTAAAAGACAAAACGATGATATATCATTTAGGACAGAATATCTAAATGAAGCTATAGGTGAATCTGAGGATTCTTTCTTTAGTCTTGAATCGTTCAAAGAGAATCAGATTATTACAGATGCGTTTTGTCCACCAAAGCCAATGGATTTGTTGGTATCTAGCGAATCAGATGAGGACGAAAAGAAAGAGGATGAAGTGCGCCTCATCGTGTCTGACTTTGCATGGACAACAACTGGTAAGAAGGCAAATGAATCAGATAATAGTATCGCTATATGTATCAGAGCAAAATGGAAAAAAGACCATTTCGATAAATATGTAGAATATATAGAATTACTACCAACAGCAGATGATGCGGATGGTTGTGCTGATAGGTTAAAAGAATTGTTTTGGTTATACAAAGCAGATTATCTAGTGCCGGACGCGAGATCAGGCGGTGAAGCGGTTATGATAGCTTTATCTAAGCCATATACTAATGAACGTTATTCGGCGTTCATCAATAATCATGGTTTGACTATGGCTGATAAAAAAGAATATCATGTAGCTCGACCTGATAAACTAGATTACTATAGAGCTAACGCAGTAGACCCAAATGCTTATCCTTGTATTATACCTATTGTTGGCAGTGAAGCACTCAATACGTCTTATTGGAAAGCAACTAAAATGTCGCTTGAGAATAATCGTATAAAATTTTTGATAGGGATGAGCGATAAGCAAGACGCTATTGTTGAAACTGGCGAATATTACAAATACACAGGCGAACAGATAGCAGATATACTTGCGCCTCATGGCAATACTGATTTGCTCATATCGGAAGCAGTTAATTTGACCACTATATTCAAAGGTGAAAACATCAAACTAGAAGCACCAAGAACAGGGCATCGTGACCGAATTGTTACATTAGCTATGGGTATTCTAATATGTGATTATATAGAAAATGAATGGAATAGACAAAATCATGCTGAGGAATATGACTTAGATGATATTCAATTAGTATATTGATATTTGCCTATGAAGCGGTTACTATGTTGGTGTGTTGCCGTGGAGGTGCTATTAGGGTTGTGTGGGATCCAAGTTCCAACTTAGGCTTAATCAAAAGCCGAAAATAAAAACACTCAAAAATATAAAACGAGCGGATAGGGAGGACAAGTAGCTCAATGAACTTTGGTATACGTTAATGAAGCCCATAATCTAACCGCTCTAATATATAAATAATAAACAAAGAAAGGAGGTTGAAGATGCCAAAAAATAATGAAGATGTAAAGATGTCTAAAAATGATCTTCAGGATATTATTGATTTTAGTGCCGGTTTAATGGCGGTTGATAATTTCTACTCACCATTTCTGAGTAATCAGCTATTGACCAATCTAAACAATAATCCGCGCTTGCCCAATGCAGAAGCGGTAAAAAAGGCGCTTAATGACTATAAGAACAGCGGCGCTGATTTACAGGGTTTTGTAGAATTTGCATCGGCGTTTGATATGATTTTCAAGCGCACTCTATATTCTTATGCAAATGCGCTATCTTTCGACCTTCAGATAACGTGTAAAAACGCATATACAAAAGGCGACTATGAATCAGAGGAATACAAGAAAGACCGGCAGACAGTAGATAATTTCTTGACCAACTTTGATTACAAGAAAGAATTTTATAATGTACTACTCAATGTATTAAAGCGCGACTCATATTTTACTTGGTTCAGAAAGACTAAGAGCGGTAATCGTGGCAAGATGAAGTATGCTCTGCAAATCATGCCACAAGATTATTGTATGCTTACTGGGTATTTTGAAAAAGGGCTGTTATGGTCTTTCAACGTACTTTATTTTATGCAACCGGGCGTAGATATTGAGGGGTTTGACCCAAGTCTCAAAAAGACATATCTTGATGCTATCGAGAATGCGGAGCTAAATTATAAACCGTCTGCGCCACTCGATAAACGTAATGGTAGTTATGCTCTATGGGCAGATGTATCACCGCTCAATGGCGCTTATGCTTGGAAATTTTCTACAGACAACTTCGCTAACAACCCATTTTTAGCCCCGTATGTAGCCAATGTTCTGCGTAGTGATGAAATTGGCGAATTACAGTATAACAAAGACCTTATCTCTGCGGCTGGTATTCTAGCGGGTGAAATTAGACTATTTGATTCAGCCAAGTCAGGTACAAAGGCGAATCAGTTCTCTATTGACCCGAAAACGCTTGGAGCATTTATGCAAAAGGCGGCTAATGGCTTAAAAAATCTTCTCAAACTGGTAGCTATGCCGCTTGAGAATATCAAGTTCTTCCAATTTGAGGACAAGAACCCAAATAGCTATACAAATGAACTAACTACAACAGCTGGTATTGGTACTGGTATTAGCCGCGTTATTTATTCATCTGATAAGATGAGTAATGCTGAACTAGAAGCTGCGCTCAACGAGGTCTATCAGACTATGAAGCCAATGTATGCTCAGTTCAATAATTTCCTTGATTTCTATGTAAATCAAATGACGAGCAAATATAAGTTCAAGTTTGAGTTCGTTGGCTCTAACTACCAATTTGAGCGTGATGCCCGATTTGATAAGATGATGAAGATGGCCGATAAGGGGCTTGTACTCAATTCGTCTGCATGGGCTAGTGCTGTTGGCATGAACCCTGTTACATTTGATAGGATGCTTGCTGAGAGTAAATATACTGGTTGGATTGACAAGTATAGCCAGATGATGCTTAACGCTAATACGTCGTCTTATAAAGATAATGAGGGTGGGCGCGAACGCAAGAACGCTAGAGATTTGACCGAATCAGGCGAAGCAAGCCGAGAAACATTAGAGGAATGATATTATGATGTTATCAGAAAGAACAAGTGAAGCCCTAGATATTCTAGTTGGGCAGTATTTCCAGTTAAACCGCACATTCGACCGTTGTGTGTCGTGGATGGAAGTAAAATTTGCTATGCCAAATGCCGCAAATATTATCCATCATAAATTAGCGCACCTCTGGCCGCTTATGGCTGATACTGTAAGTGACTTTAAGCATCAGTGGAATATTACTACATACTATCCTGAGACGCATGGCGATAAGCGTGAATACGATAATCTTGAGCAAATGATGGATACTATGCTTAGAGAAACGCTTGATCTATATCAAGTTATCAAGCAGACGTATTATATTGCCAAAGAAGAAAAAGATTTTAACGCAAATGCTATGCTACAAGAACTCATGCAGGATATGAATAAGGTTGTGGCGCAGATTATTCTATTGGATGATAAAGCCAAACAAATGTCAACAGAATATGACGAATATGACCGCCATATTGACAGTTGGGGCATTGTTGGTTTGGAGGATTATCAATGATTATCCTTGGGATTCCAAGAAATCCAGAAGATTATTTTATTGCAGATAGCGCTTTAGCATGGGAACTTGATAAGGCTGGTTTTTCAGCTAAATACCTAGATGACGACGCGCATTATTATAAGCGAAATGCAAAACTGCTAAAATGGTTAAATAAGAATGGAATAGAAGGATAATACGCTAGAAAGGAGGAGCTATGATTGGAAACAATCAAGAATATTGCCGCAATTTTAGGAGCAATCCTTTCTTTGTCAGCGGTTATTACCTTATGTTGCAAACCTATCAAACTATATATTGCAAATGCCCTGAAAAAATATCAGAGCGAACAAGATGATAAAGTAAAGCAAAATACCCTCAAAGCAACGCTCAAGAGAATTGAGAGTAAGCTAGATGCGACTGTAGCATATACAACAGAGGCGTGTCGTGGTGAAATCAAAAATATGTTCTATAGATATATGGAAAACAAGACACTGCCATATTATGAAAAGATGCACATGTTGCAGATTGAGGATATTTATGTCAATAAGCTGCAAAAGAACCATTACACTAAGGGGCTTATTGAGGAAATGAAAACGTGGTCTGTTGACTATACTGGTGTTGATTCACAAGATGTCAATTAACCATAAATTGGCGGCTTGGGCATAGTGCTCTTTGGGTCACCGTAAACGGGATGAATATCTCGTTATATCCTTGAAGAAAGGAGGAAGATGATTGGAAAAAACAATTAAATTTGAAGCATCAAGTATTAAGCATATTGATATGAGCGAATATGATAATGATGATTATATGGTAGGCCGGACAGCATTTTTATCAACACGTCCAAACTCACATGACATTGTCATTCCAGAAGATGTACTTAGAGAATATGCGCCGTCTGTGCTTGGTAAATGGGTCACGGCCGAGGTTAAATTCAATGATTGCACTACACATACTAACGGGCAGTCAATCGTGGGGATTGTGCCGAAAGAACAGGATGTCGAGTTTGTTGAGGCTGATGACGGCTATCTTGATGCTTATGTTGATTGTATTATCAGTAAACGATATGCTAAAGAATATTGTAATGTTTTCTCAGAAGATGATGCGCAACGCTCTGTAAGTATCGAGGCTAAATTTTCAATGATTGATGAACATGAATGTGATGGGTTTGACATCAAAACGATAACAACTTTGGGACGAACTATACGCCCATCTGTACCTGATGCAAATATTACAATCGTTAGATTCTCAGAGGAAGATGCGGAGAACTATTACAGTAATCTACATAAATCTGATTCTCTATCTAATCTAAAGCAATTTGTCGAAGAAAGGAAACAATCAATGGCTGAAAAGAAAACGTATAAGATTGACAAGTCAAAAGAAGCCATGTCTACGGCTGATTGGGGCGATTACGACAAAATTTCCATGAGAGATAAAATCATGGACGCCAAGAATCGTGATGCGCTTGTTAAATCTGTATATCTACTTGTAGAAGATGGTTGGAAAGATGCACCATCTGAACACCTCAAGTACCCAGTTATGATGCTTGATGGTGATAAATTCATCTATAACCGCAATGCTCTATCGTCTGCACTAGCATATGCAAAGCAGAATGATGAGACTGAGGTTGTAAATAAAATTGAGGCTATCTATAAGAAGTTAGACCTTGATGACGATTCTGAAAGAAAGGAGGGCAAGAAAATGGCTGAAATTGAATTTAGCGCGGTTAATATTGACGATCTTTGGGGTATGCTTTGGGCGGCTATTGAAGAGCGCTGGAATTGGAAATATGGCATTCAGGGCATCTATGAAGAAGATAATAAGAAGTTCGCTATTGTTACTGACCGTGCCAAGACCATGTATCGGCTCGATTTTAGTCTGACTGAGGACGGTCTTACTCTTGCAGATGAGGTTGTTGAGGTCAAGCAGGAATTTACTGAGACTGATAATATCAAGAGATTTGCTGAACCTGAGAATGTTGCTGAATATCGTCTAGCTGATTGTGACGATGATGACGATGACGAGCATGAGGAAGAAATGTCCGCAGATGAAATGAAGGCAAAGATGGCTGAACTCGAAAAGGACATTGAATCCCGTGATAATATCATCATGGAAAAGGATGCAGAACTAGAAGAACTGCGCAAATTTAAGGCAGAAGTTGAGGAACAGCGTAAAGCCGCAACCGTTGAATCTATCATGGCTGAATGTAAAGAATATATGTCTGATGAGCAGTATAAGGAAATGCGCGAAGAAGGCATGGCTTGCAAGATGTCTGAGATTGATGGTTGGACAAATAAGGTCAAGGCTGTATCTTTCTCTGCTGTAAAGAAGAATGTAAAGAAAACAAATGATGGGTTGTTCCGCTTTGCGGCTCCTATCGACAACAACAAGAAATCCAACTCTGTTTGGGATAGAATTTAATTTATTATAAAGGAGATTATATAACTATGGCACATACTATTGTGAACGGTATGCACTGTGCATATATGAACGTTGATGCTTACAATTTCTGTGGTATCGCTACTGCTGACATTGATAACGGCACTATTCTTACTCTTGGTGATATGAAGCTAAAGGATGCTACTGGCGGCTTTGAATTTGCTGTTACTGCTGGGGGTAACGGCGAGTTTATCGCCATTACTCCTGAAGTTGGCTATAGCCTTGAGGCTCAGATTTATGCCGACCCTCGCTATTTTACCAATAAGGCTGGCAAACCCATCTCTGTTAAACGTCTAGTTAAGGGCGATTCTATTGAGATTACTGTTGATGGTTTTACTGCAACCCCAGGTGCTTCTGATACTTATGCTACTGTTGGTGTAAACGGTAAATTTACTAGTGGCACTACGACTTCCGCACCTTTTAAGATTCTTGCTACTCATAACATGGATGTTGGTTCTGAGATCGTTAAGACTTGGATTCTAATGAAGCAGTAATCTTGCAAATTGAATAATATATAAAGGAGATAATACTATGATTTCTAACGAACTAATCACCTTTGCCAAGGGCAATGCTGATTTCTATACTGCATACGAAGATTATCATAATCACAAGGCTGCTACTCAGTGGAATGAGAAGCTAGGTGCATATGACACCAATGTTGCTCTTTCTGAGAAGTCTGAGAAGGTTTATCATGCTTACTTTGCAGAAATCGAAAAGATGTCCAACTGTCCTCTAACTGAGACTAACCGTGATGCATGGTTCGCTAACCCTGTTGTTCGTTGGGCAGAGCTTGCAGTCGAGAATGCAATGCTCAACCTTATTCTTCCTGCATATGTTCAGGCGGCATTTGCTCCATTTGTCAACATGCGTCTAACTGGCTATGCTGACGCTATCCATGTTGAAGTTCCTGCTAAGACTCTATTCACTAATAGCCTTGGTGCAAAGGGCGAGCGCGTAACCCATCGTCAGAGAAAGTTCCGTGGTGACCTCATTCTAAGCCCTGTTGAGCATATCATCACCGAGTATGTTGATATGGCTCGTGTCTATGCTCGTAAGGACGATATCGCTGAAGCTATGCACCGTGTTGTTATCTCTGCTGAGATTGGCATGAACAACGAAATTAACAAGGCACTCAACGCTGGTCTAGCCGGTGCTTCTCAGCCTTCTCAGTTCAAGGAATCCGGTGCATTCGATGCCAAGAAGCTCGTTCAGCTTGCACAGCGCGTTCAGGCTTACAACGGCATGGCAAAGCCCATCATCCTTGGTACTGCTGCTGCTTTAATGAACGTTCTACCTGATAGTGCTATGGGTTATCGTGTGAATATTGATGGTAAGGAAGGCGTTGTTTCTTTCGTCAAGAATTTCTACGGCTTTGATGTTTATGAGCTACCTCAGGCTCCTACTGGCACTGCTGATTTCGGCATGGCTCTATCCGACACTGCTCTTTACGTTGTCAGTCCCGCTGTCAACAAGGTTATCGAAGGCGCTGTCGTTACCGCTATGACCAACGGTAATCAGTTCTATGATAATGCTGACCTTACCTCTAATGGTACTCTCCGCAAGGCATATGACTTCCAGTTCTCTGGTGGCGCATTTATCGGCTATTACGACGTTACCGAATAATTTATATATTTGAGAGGGGTTAGAAATAGCCCCTCTCTATTTATAACGGAAATAAGAAAGGAAAATAAAAGGAATGGCAAATACTACAAGTAATAAATCTACAACTACTGCTAAGGCAACTACCAAGAAAGAAGCCGCCCCAACCACGCCTATTGTTGATACAGAAAAGGAACAGCTAAAGGCGCAACTTGCAGAACAACAAAAGCGTATGGAAGAGATGATGGCGCAGATGCAAGTTCTTATGCAAGCACAGAGCACCGCCGTAACGCCAACAAAGCCCATCAACTCTAACAAACAGATTGTGTTCATCAACATGACTGCTGGTGGTTTGAATCTCAAGGGAACGCGTATGTATCATATTGACAATCAGTTTGGAACTAGAAGCGTACAAGAATCCGAGGCGCGTGTCATTGTGGCAAATATGCCTAATACCATTGCTAATGGATATGTATATATTCCAGATAACGAGTTCCTAGAATCTTGTAATATGGGTGGTGTATATGACGGTATGCTTAATGACGAGCAGATGAAAACACTGCTTAATCAGGACGCGAATTATGTCTGCGATGTATTTGAAAATGCAACAGATTCTCAAAAACGTATCATTATTGATATGGTGTCTGATAGACAGCTTAACGGTAAGCCTGTTGACGCTAATATTCTAGTTCGTCTTGGCAAGTTGGCAGGAGTAGATTTCTTAGATATTGAACCCCTTGATGACAAGGAGTGATAAATTATGGCAACATCATTTGATGTTATTGGACAAAGAGCATTAAGTGTAATTGATGACTATAAACTGCGCAAACTATATGACGCAAACATTGAACTGTTTCGTGACAAGATTGATGGTTGGGTCATTAGTTCAGCCGCAAAGTTTATAGAATGTGAACAACCTCTAACATACGATTCAGAGCTTAGACAATTTGACGCAGATTTAACAGATTTAGAGATTCAGATTCTTGCCGAATATTGGGTTATATACTGGTGGCGCGGCGAGACGGACGTAGCAACACAGATTGCACAAAAACTTAAAGTTCCATCATCTTTCCAGATGGATGGCGTATCCTCGCAGAATTTCAAGGAAAAACAGAACGTCATTGATAAGCTAGAAGAAGATGTAGATAGGCTCATTCACGACAAATACCAGCTCTTATATCTATCCTCCTATAATTATTAAAGAGGGGTGGATATATGAGTAGAACAGACAAGCAAGATAAAATTCATGCTTTATATAAAGTCCTGTTGCTGTTTGAAGATTTGACTAGCCTTGAGCCGACAATCGAAGAAGCCGACTATACAGCATATTGTGAGCGGCTATCTGTGCGATTTAGGGCAATTGATGGTGAAATCGCTGATACATTAGCAGGATTAAGCAAAATGGGGCTTGAGCTTACTCATCCTATTATTCGCTCGTGTGTATTGCGCATGACGAACAGGATTGAAAGGATGGGTGATTGATATGGCGTATGAGATGTTTCAATATCAACCAAGTCCAAATGATTATTACCGCGATTTGACGCAAGAATACATTTGCGCACAATGGGATAACACGTCTGCTAAAACGCCTGAGAATGGCGGAGAATTGCTAGAGCAAAATGGAATAGGGTCTAACGAGTATAGTTGTGTTCAAGCATGGGTTGCGCCTACTGTGGCAACTACATCAACCGGACAAAAGGATACCATAGATTTCCTACAGCTCATATTTAGAGATATTGACCATTTTGTTGTGCGCGGACTGTATTACAAATTTGATGGCAATGTATTTATTGTTCATGATTCAGGCAAATTTGATGGTTTGCCTCGTGGCGTTGGTGTGCGCCGTTGCAACAATGTTATGCGTATTAAAGATGAGGTTAATGATGTAATCTTTAGTGCACCATGCGTTGTTGACTATGATATGCAGTCACCATCTGCACAAGTCAGTACACCAATCATCACGCCAAATAATCATGCTGTTGTTATGGTTCAGGGCAATGAGGACGTATATAGGCTATTCAAGTTGAATACTAGATATATTCTAGGTGGCAGACCATTCAAACTGTTGTCTTATCAGAATGCAATCAACGCATATGGTGATAACAAGCCGACATTGCTTACTCTTGAGCTATATCTTGATGAGGCTCATGCCGGTGATGATATTGCGAATCAGCTTGCGGATAATAGCTCCATTGATTATCCAATGGATGAGAACACGCCGTTTCCAATGGGTTAAAGGAGGGCGGTTAGATGTATAATTCATTAAGTCGTTTACCGACGATACCATATAATATTATGGTGTACCTAGCAAAATCGACCGACCCTATTGCCGAGGTCTTTTGGAAACTACTTGCATATAAGGACTATAAGGCATTGAGCCATGAACCGCTTACATTTCAACAGAAGATGAAGCTAGTGTGGGCGCAAGGTAAGCAGGATACATATAGCGTATTTTTAACCAATCTAATTGAGGACGCTATGGCTGAATCCAAGCAGATTGTTAAGATATACCAATATTATATCCATGCGTCTGAGCTATATACTAGTACAGTAGTCTATGCGTTTGATTGCCTATATGGCGGTCAGATGAGCTTAGTTGAATATAACGGTATTCCTGTCAATCGCGGTGATTTGTTTATTCATTGCATCCTTACTTTACTGAATGGAGTAGAAGTCGGTGGTGTAGGCAAGCTGACATTCTTGGATGATATGAGCCGATACAGCGCGGCACGGTCAACAATTGGCAACAATAAGACTTTTACAGGTGTGCAGTTATACATGGCCGTTGATGTTGGCGATACTGGCGCAGAGGATGGTTGCCGTGTTTAATCCGAAGTCAGACTATTATGTTTACAATGAGCTTTACTTTGCTTATGATAAGCCTGTACCATATAAATTAAGGAACGGTCATGAGCTTCAGATATATCCTGTAAAATTACAAGATTCTTTAATCTTTTTAACAAGTTGTGACTTGTTAACTATAGATAAGAATAGTCTTGGCTCTGTTGAGATTATTCAGATGTCTTATCTCAAGTATATCATGCAATATAAGCTAAGTCAAGAGGATGAAGATGCAGCTAAATATGAGCGACAAAAGTTGACAAATATTTGCATCCTTTGTTTCCATATGCAACTGCCATTTATTTTGAATGATGATAGCGGCAAGCCGTTCATTGGTGATGTTGGTAATAGTGAGGTCAAGATATATGAGAAAGATTTTGAAGATATTCGTCGCATTGTTATGTACCAAAATATACTTGACTATGATGACGAATATATTGACCCGGACTTAAAAAAGGCGATTGAAGAAACTAAAGCAATGAGAGCCGCAAGATGTGCGCCGATTTCGACTGAGCGCAAAATTGCCATTGTCGCGGCTCATACCGGCTACGATAAAGAAAAGCTTCACACTATGACATACCGTAGTTTTAACATTCTGTTTAATGAGGTATGTGAGGAAGTCGATTTTATGACAACTCGGCCAATTGCACTATATGCTGGTAAAGCCAAGGACATGGAGCATTGGATTTACAAGAAAAAGAAAGATAAATATAGCGACTATATCATGACGCTTGAGGATTATAATAAATCCATGGGTGGTGATGGTAAAGTTGCTGATGGTAAAATAAGAGCATCAAAGAATATGCCTACTGATGGGGCGGCTTTAGATGCTATGTATAATATGAATACTAACTCAAAATAACTGAGGAGGAAATGAAAATATATGGCTAATATTTTTACGGCTGGCCCTGCAAGAGCGCTATTCTTCTATGGTCAGCAACTAATTGGTGTTGGCAAAACACTTTCGGACACTACCTTCGATGCCTCCATCACTGGCGAGGAAGTCCGTGGTGGCCCCGGTAACCTACTATATGGCAAATACTTCCATGATTCAAACCTAAACATTCAGATTACTGACGCACTATTCAACCTACAGTATGTCGCCGCTTCTCTAGGTGTCGATGTTGAGCAAGGCGGCGTTACTCTATATGAGTCTGCAAAGGCTGGCGAGACTGTTGCGGCTGGTGGCAAGATTACTCTAACCAATACCGCTGTTGCATTTGACGGCGTAATTCTTGCATGGTATAAGAAGCCAGCAGACGATGACTGGACTGTTGCTACTGTTTCTGAAAACGCAATCACTATCCCTAGTGCAACTACTGGCGACCATTATTGCGTCAAGTATTTCTACCAGAATATGAATGCCAAGTCCATCACTATCAAGGCTCAGTATGTACCTAAGACTCTGCACCTTGTTCTAATTAACGACCTGTACTCTGGTGATGTCGCTAATGTCGGCTCTGCTTCCAAGTATGGCCGTCTCATTACCGATATTCCCTCTTATCAGCTCGACGGTAGCCAGAATCTATCTTGGTCTGCAACCTCTACTGCAACTGTTTCTCTAAACGGCTCTGCTCTAGCAGTTGATGATGGCGCTTCTTGTGAGGAAGACCCCATCTACGGCACTATGACTCAGGAAATCTTTGGTGCTAAGTGGCAGGATGATGTTAAGGCTGTTGCTGTCGCTAATGCTGACCTAGAGCTAGCTAAGAGCGCATCTGAGACTCTACAGGTTTACGCCGTCTTTGGTGGTGGCGTTGCTTCTCGTATGATGGATAATAGCAACTTCAACTTTGCGGTTGAGAGTGGCAATACGTCTGCCGCAGTCGATGCAAATGGTGTTGTCACTGCGACCACTACTGCTGGTACAGCGGTAGTTTCCGTCACGCTTAAAGATTCCGCTGGTAAGCCAACGGATAAGGTTGGCTATGCTAACGTTACTGTTAAGGATTAATCACAATTTAATAAATAATAACAATGGGGTAGTTTCGGCTACCCCATTTTATTACAACTCAATATGAGGAGGTAATAAATTATGGATTGCCCCTATTGTAAAGTAGGCGCATATATGGATTTCTGCAAATGCACAAAGCAAGAAGGTGAACCAATCTGTCCTCATGTATATAGATGCACCAAGCTCCAAATCTGGAAACAATTAGATGGCATGTTGAATTGCCCAATGCGGCAAAATCAAGGCAATGTTAAGATGGCTCGACATGGCTATTTATATGTACAAGTTGGTGACCAACTCATTAAGGTAGAAAACCCATATGATTATATCCCAGATAATGTGCATCTAAGGAAATATAAAGGAACTTATAAGGTAGTTAAAGAAAAGGAGAATAAGGAATAATGAAGGATTTTAAGGAAATGGAAAGTATTGAACTTAAGGATTTTGGCGTTCGCGTCAACCCGTATCTAACTTATGCACAAGTTCAGGCTATTGCTAATAGCGTCTATACGCTAAAGAGCTGGGCAGAGCGCGAACAGAATATTGATATGCTACTGCTTATTTATGCAACCAATCTAACGGCTGAGGAAGTCAATAACTACAATCATGAACATTGGCTCAAGTCCGGCCTGATTGATTGTGTTAAGGCGAATGTGCTAAATTTCTATGATATTGAGAAGGCCATCAAGTACGAGGAAAGCCCAATGCGTACACTCATGAAGCTAGCTAATGAAATGCCCGAATTTAGCAAGAAGCTCAATGAATACCTAGAGGTGGCAAAGAATGCCAACGGCAAAAAGTGAAGTTGAATTGCGTCGAATGCTGAAAGACCCCTTGCAAAAAGCTGTACAATATGTTGTTCAAAAGATATGGAATGAAAATCGCGAAGTAGTGCGACTCGTTGTCTACGAGGTTTATCAGCCAACAGAATATGATAGAACCAAGGGTTTTCTTAATGCGTGGGACTTTACAGGCGAGTATTACAATCCACCAAGCATGAATTCTGTAGCGCATGGCGAATTTTACTTCAAACCAAGTGAAATGCCACTTGGTAGTACAGACCCAAATTCAGAAAATTATGCGCAACATATTGGTATTGCTGGAAGTTATAGAGGCGCAGATGCTCGTGAGTATCTAGCTGATATTATTTATGGTAATATAAAGTGGGGTTCTGGCTTTGGCATTGGAGATTGGCAAAGAAAGCGTGACGCATGGACTGAACTAAATAAGCGCATAGGTAGACGTAAGATGAAACAATGGATGAAAGAAGGCATGGAGGCGGCTGGGCTTACTGTACAAATGCACAATACGCCGCTTTATGTCGAGGAAAGTTAACATGGTTATATGTGGACTTGATGCAAGCACCTCTTGCACTGGATGGTCTATATTTGATAATGGTGAACTCGTTGCATATGGCGCAATCAAGCCCAAGGATGATGATTGGCATGATAGGGTAATGGGGCTTACTATGGAATTATCAAAAATATTTAGACAGTATCAACCCACCATTATCTATGCAGAGGAAGTGCCACTAAAGAAAGGTGCATCCACTATAGAGAAATTGGGCGCAGTGCAAGGCGTGATATTAGCATTATGTGCTGGCTTCAAGATAAAGCCATGCTTCTTGATGCCAAGTAAATGGCGTGGCGACCTTAATCTCTTTGACGGCACAAGAGCTGGTTTGCAAAGAGATGTTCTGAAGAAAAAAGCCATAGAGATGGCGAATGAAGAATTTGGCCTCGAATTGGCATGGGTTGCCCCAAGTAGCAAAAAGAATGAGGATGATTGTGCAGAAGGAATCCTCATAGCCTACTCACAAATTAAGAAAAAGGGAGTGTGATGAATGGCTAAAAGTTCAAATTACTCAATACTCGTGGATGCCACGTTAGACCTTGATGCGATTGAGAAGAAATTAAACTCGAAAAAATTTACTATCCCACTTGATACGTCTGGCGTAAAATCTGGCAAGAAGGATATTGATGATGCCGTTAGATCAACTAAGAAGCTAAATGATGCGGGGCAAGACCTTGAGCTTACATTTAATGTGGCAAATGAGGTATTTAACAAATTTACCTCTGTTATCAAGGATATGGCCGGTCAGGTATATGAGCTTGATTCAGCATTAACAGAGTTTAAGAAGGTATCTGACTTAAATGGACAGGCGCTAGATGAATACGCAGACAAACTATCTAAAATTGGTCAAACAGTTGGCCGAACCGGTAAACCAAATCGGTCTGAGCCGGTATGTTGCGATGGTAAAGCAGCATAGAGAACAGCCCCTAAACCCTTGAAAGCCTCAAGAGCCTTATCACTACAACATGAGGATGAGATATGCCTGAGTGTGAAAATAATTCATTATTATCAATGAACGATTAGTGCGAAAGCAGAAAGACGATAAGGATAATTCCATGGTTGAAAAACCTAAAGAATCAATGATAAATAATGTATCATAAAAGGGCAGATTGGGCGCGAAGTCCTGATGAGGGATGTGTCAATCGAATATACAGGGCGACCCTCCAATTATATAGGGTGAAGAAATATTCAGGAAGGGATTGAAAACCCCTTGACAAATTATCTAATATGTGCTATTGTATAGATACTTAAAGGAGGTATCTATTATGTTCGCTACGTTTCTAATCATGCTGATTGCGCCGGGTATGTGTATTTTTGTTTTATATTGTGTTATTCGCGGCTTATTTGGTAAGCATGATAAGCCTCAGAATCACCAAAGAATTCATTATATTGATGATGAAGAACAGCGCATCAACGAATGGGGCTTAGATGATGATTGGCGTTGGGGGAAATTGTAATGGAGAATGTGTATATGATTGCTATCATCTTCTTTGTTGTGTTATGGCTTATTATTACTTGTGCGGTTTGTATGAGCGGATATACAACAAAGCGTAAAAATCCATATGATTATATGGAAATCAATAAAAGACAACGAGATAAAGATATAGCGAAAATTAAGGCGCAGGATGAATATGACAACAAGTGGGGTATGCTATAATGTGGGTCATAGTGATGCTCATATTGATTCCATTGATTATATGGTTCATATGTGAAACTGGTATGCCGCTTGTTATCGTTCTTATTCTTTCCATTTTTGCAATTCCTCTGCTCGTATTGTTTAATTCCATTATAAGGAAATGGATAACTGATGGTAGCATGGATAAGACGGAATACGAAAAGCAGATAAAACAAAAACAAAGAGAGCATAGAATAGCACAAGTAAAAGCTCAAGAAAAATATGATAATGATTGGGGATATATTAGATAATTTATAACCGTCAGAGATGGTTGAGGCCGCAACGGAGTTCAGGAAGAACAGTTTTAACGACTCCGATTCAGCCACACTAGCAAAAGTAGCAACGATGTTCCAGAACGTTAGCGACGAATCTATTTCCGCTAGCGAATCTGCATCGTTTATTATAGCTCAGATGAAGGCATTCAATATAGAGGCTGATGATGCAGAGCATATCATTGATGCGGTCAATGCTGTAAGTAACTCCTATGCCGTTTCATCTGGACAATTAGCTAAAAACCTAGGCAATATGTCGGCCGCATTGTCGGTTGGCAATAACTCATTTGAAGAAAGCCTTGGTTTGCTAACTGCGGGTACTGAGGTGACACGAAATGCAAGTAAAGTATCTCGTGCGCTTGTTTCTATTCAATCACGATTAAATCAAGTTATCGATGAATCGTCATCCACTGGTCAAGCATTAACCGATTGGTATAAAAAACACAATATTGCTATTCTTGACCAACAGGGGCAACTTCGTAGCCTATATGACGTATTGACTGATGTTGCTGAGATTTGGCCTGAATTAACTAAGAACGAGCAAGCATATTATCTAAATCAGCAAGCGGGCGCTAATCAGAGTCAGAATTTAGCTGCTATTCTTTCAAATTTTGATACAGCGGCAAAGGCTACTGCTACAGCTATCAACTCTGCTGGTTCAGCAATGAAGGAGAACGAGGCATACACTGAAAGCCTTGATTTCCAGACTAATGTGCTTAAAGCGGACTTTCAAGACCTAGCAAATAATGTTATTGATAAGCAACTTATTTCGGCACTGTTAACCCTTGGAGACGCTTTCTTAAAAGTAGCAAATACCGGACTTGGTACATTTATTACTAAAGTTGGATTGTTGGCTGGCACAGGTTGGGGATTGTCTAGTCTACTCAAGGTTAGCAATCTTTTGCCAACCATTGCTACACAGTTTAGTAATCTTGGCGCGGTTATTTCTCTTGTAGCAGAAGGTTCTGGCACATTTGGTGCAGCTATTGGTGCTGCTGGCGGTGCTGCTTCAGTTGCATTACCAATATTCTTAGCGGTAAGCGCGGCTCTTGTAGGCATCGTTGAACTTGCCAAGGCTCTTGAAGAAAACGCACATAAAGCTGAAAAAGAGCTAGAAGACCTACGCACACAAATCAAGGAGATGGAAGACCCTGCCAGTGAGTATAGCGATCTTAAAAGTCGGGTTGATGAGCTTACTGATTCTGAGCTAGTACGTCTTGGTGTTCTCCAATCGCAACTTGATACACTTAAAGAGCAGGAAGAAGTGCTAAGTCGTCAACAACTTGCAAAGTGGCAGAAGGGTCAAACTGAAGACCAGACTACATACGTCACAAATTATGATGACTATGGCTATGGTATAACTGAAGCATATACTTATAATCAAGCGGCTGATTCTCTAAAAAATCTTAGAGAAGAATATTATAATCTTCAAAAAGAAAAAGAACAAGGCGCAGTATCGGATGCCGCCTATATCGCACGTCTTCAATCAATAATTGATAAAAATCAGGATACAACTGCAAATCTAAGGGCATTACAAACAGCATATGAAGAAACTGGCGACGCAACATATAAACTTAATACTGACCAAGAGAGATTTTTAAGGTTAATTGATGCAGCATCGACACAAGTAGCCGATGGAGCCTCTAAGGTGGCTGATGCAGTTAGGGCCGAACAGGGTGCGGCAGATGGACTTGAAGATGCTCTAAACCAAATTGGAGTTGCTACTTACGACACATCAACTGCCGCAGCTCAACTAACTGCATCCCTATTTGACCAAAACGGGCAACTTACTGAAGCTGGGTTACAAGCATTAAGTGTTGACAGTTCGATGCGTTCTATGGCCCAAGCCGAATTGCAGGCACAACAAGAAGCCGCGTCTGCAAATTACAGTAAGCTAATCTTAGAGATTCAAAAAGTTGGCTCTACGGCAATGATTACTGCTGGGCAACTTCAAACCATGATGGCGCTTGCCGGTGCTAGTTCTGCTTCTGACTTAGTAGGTGGTCTAGCTTCTGGTGGCGCAGATGCTGAGAGTTCTCTAAAATCCGGATTCTATAGGACGTTTGGTAAGTCTGCTGAATCAGACGTTGCACTTTACAACAAATGGGTATCTTCTCGTATATCGGCAGTTGGAAAATCTAATTACGATAAAATTATGGCGGATACTCAGAAGCGGCTTGATGAGATTTCTAAAAACTTCCCAGCCGGTACAGGTGGTGGTTCATCAGGCAAATCCGCCGAAGAAAAAGCCGCAGAAGAAGCAGAAAAGCAAGCTAAGAAAGCCCAACAAGCCCAAGAAAAAGCGGCTAAGGAATCTCAGTCTGCATATGAATCAGCCGCAAAATCTGCTGAACAAGCTGCCCAAGAAGCCGCACGTGCAGCAGAGCAAGCCGCAGAAGAAGCCAAGCAAAAAATCCTTGATTCTATCCAAGAGCTAAAAGATGCATCTGATAAATTCTGGGAAAGCAAAACAGACGCTATTGAGGAAACCAATAAAGAACTTGACCGTCAAAAGCAGCTCGAAGAAAAGCTCAAAGCACTAGAAGAAGCCAAGCAAAAGAAAATCCTGCTCTATAAGAACGGACAATTCCAATATGATAAGGATTATGGCACGATTGCTAAAGCTCAAGCCGATTATGAGGAAACCAGAGATAAAATTCAGCGCGAACGTGAGCTAGAGCAGCTTGAAGAAATGAAGGACAACGCCACTGAGATATTCAATGAAATGAAGGATATTGTTCAGAATGGTGGCAATGTCACGCAATCCATGATTGATAGTTGGCTATCTCAGATGCAAGCTGATGGGGCTGATTATTATGATAGCAATAAGCAGATGCTAAATGAATGGCTCGAATGGGCTAGAGGCGCAATTACAGAATTTACAATGTCCGTATCTGAGGCAGTAAGTGGTTCTGGCAATTCTAGTGGCTCAGGTTCGTCAAATGGCGGTGGTGACGGTTGGGGTCTTAACGCATGGGCAACACAACATCAAGGCGATAAAAATGATGAAGATGAACGAGGTAGCCCATATGTAGACGCTTGGTATCATTTATTTAAGAAAGAACTTTTAAATGGGCTTGAGTTAGGTGTAAACTCTGTTTTTGTTGATTATTCAAAGAAAATATTGGATGGCATAGACGATGTTTATGAGGAGCAGGACTATCTACAACGAAATCAAGCAATTAAGGGTCTGTATAATGAAATGAAAAAACTCACAGACCAATTAGGATACATTCCTGATTATCTCAAAGAGTTTATGGAGCTTGGAGCAGGCTTAAAATCTAATATTGATATTATTGCGACGCAGTACGCCCAGAACTATGATAAATTAGGCTCTGTCGGGAAAACGATGCTAGATGCAATACTTTCTGGCGATGAAGATTACATGGTTGCGAATAAGAGCCGTATAGCAGATATGGCAGGTGGAACGACAGAAGATTTAATGTGGTGGAGTTATGTTCGTACTGCTGGTTCTGCCGCTGCTGCAAAACAATTATTTGACAAAAGGACAGAAGACGATAAGAAAATAGCAGAGGGCATATACGGAGACAAGCTATCACAGCTTCAAACTATGATAGATCGTGCTGGCGGTATTGTCACGGATGAGATATATGAATGGGCGACAAAAGCCATAGGAGTCCTTGACCCGCTCGGTTCTGGATTAACCTCTATGTATTCTGATGTTGTCACTGGAAACAAATATTTGTATCAGAGTCAAGCTGCACTAGAACAACTTGGTTATCATGGTTTCTTGGGGAACTTTGGGTATACAAGCGAAGGCGGCGTTTCTGCTCCAACTGCGGCATTGATTAAGAGTAAAATGTTAGGTTCTACTGTGTCCAACACTAGAGAGGAAAGTCGCAACCGTCTAATTGCAGGAAACATTTCTAGGATTGAAGATAATCTTGAGGATGTTGCACATGGTCAAAATGTCAGCCAAGAGTATATCAATAAAGCGAAAGATTTTATTGCCAAAACAATACAAGAAAACTCAAACAAATGGTTTGATACATTCGATGAAGCTGAAAAAGAGCGGTTGCACGTTCAGAATGAGCAACTTCGTGTATTGCAGTCACAAATCGAGGCAATGGAATCACAAAACACCACTTGGGACAAAATGCTTGATAACGAGCAAGATATTATCCAAGATTTTGATACAGATATCCAAGAACAAGTAGAGGCTCTTCGCGCACAAATGGCTGAAAATTCTGCGGCATGGTGGCAAACTGAGGATAAAGAAACAAGAGATGCGCTTCATGAGGCCAATGTAGAGCTTGCTAGACAAATTGAGCAACTGCTAGGCAATGGCGTACAAATGAAATATGAGGGGCATACCGGTACATGGAGTTGGCAAGGCGCAAGAAATGCAAGTGGCACACATAATTTCATACCTATGGGAAAAGATGAAAACATCGACCCATGGTTTTCAGGTGGTGGCAAAGGTGGCATTAACAGCGCAACTGCCGGATTATCTTTAGTGGGCGAAAATGGCCCAGAATTGCGCGTTCTTAGACGTGGAGATAATATTATCCCAGCTGATAAAACGGCTAATCTATGGAAATGGGCAAGCCTGACACCCAGCTCTATGCTTGGAGCGATTGGTAATCGTAGTGCAAAAGCGGGGAACGTGTCCTATGGATTCAACATTTCCAATCTACAATTACCAAATGTAACAGACGCTAAGTCGCTCGTTCAGGGCTTAAAGAATTATGCCTTACAGTATAATTATAAGCGATAAAATTTAACCAATTAAGGAGGGTGGGCAACTACCCTCCTTATATATCTATATGGAGGAAATATAGATTGGATAATAAAGAAAAATCTCCAGAACAGGAGTTGGTTGAATCCATTGGCTTGATGATTGAAAAAGCTATGGGGCAATCAACTACTATGTATACTGGGGTGCTAAAATCAATCAATGGTAAAAAGGCGGTTGTGACGATTAACGGTCAAGACCATACGGTAGCTGTTATTTCTCCATCCGCATTGCTTGGTGCAATTACCAGAGTATTTGTTCCAAGCGGTAATATGTCCAACGCATTTATTGTTCATTCATAATAAGAGGAGAATCAATATGATTGATGCAAAACAATTAAAAGCAATGGCCGAACTACGCCGTGCATTACAGATATTTGCGGCAACCCTACATGATAATGAAGAGACGGCTATAGAAATCGCTGGCCTATATCCTGTATGGGAGGCAAATAAGCAATATAAAGCTAATGATATTGTGCAATATGGCACAAACAGCGTAGGCGACCCACAACTATATCTAGTACTACAGGCACATAAGTCACAATCTGACTGGCTACCTGATGCAACTGCAAGCCTATATAAAAAGATGGGTATTAGTGAAAGTGGCTATCCTATTTGGACACAGCCACTATGCGCTGTAGATGCTTATAATCTTGGCGACATTGTTAGCTACAATGGCAAGCTATATAAATCCATTATCAATGCTAATGTATGGGCACTAGATGTATATCCTGCTGGTTGGGAAGAATATACAGAATCAACAAGTGGCGGCGATTCGGGCGAAACAGGTGGTGGTGGCACAACTGAGCCAACAGAGCCAGAAACGCCCCCAACCGAAACAATCCCAGATTTTGTCCAACCAACAGGCGCACATGACGCATATAAGAAGGGCGATAAAGTCAAGTTTGAAGGAAAAATCTATGAGAGTCTAATTGACGCTAACGCATATAGCCCATCTGCCTATCCTGCTGGCTGGAAGGAAATAACAGAATAAAATTTAATAAATAAGAGGTGATATAATGGCACTAACAACTCCTATTTTATATACACAAGTGGCATTTGATGCCTCTAAAGATCAAGCATTTAAATTCAATGTGATTGGCGGCGACCAAGTAACAGGCGCGACTATCACGATTAAGGACAATGCCTCGCTAGTTACGGCTTATACTGGTACAAGCACCAGCTTTGCATATAGCATTACTGTGCCAGCTGGCTCATTGGTGAATGGGCACTACTATCAAGCTAGCATTGTGACGCATAATGCGGCAGGCGAAACATCACAACCGTCTAATACAATTCAATTTTACTGTTATTCAACGCCTAGTTTTGAGTTTAGTAATTTACCGTCTACCCATATTATCAATAACGCCTCATATGTATTTGACGTGACATATAATCAGACAGAGGGGGAAAAGTTAAATGCATATAAGTTTGACTTGTATGACAACACTGGTATTTTGCTATCAACGTCTAGCACAAAGTATGTATCTGCGGCAGGGCTACCAATAACCGTATCTCATGTGTTTAGCGGTTTTGAGGATAAGACCAATTATAAAATTAGAGCTACTGGCACGACGGTTGCTGGTACGTTAGTTGATACTGGCGATGTCGCTATTTCAGTTCAATTCAGCACAGGTCATGCGTATAGCAATCTTATATTAACAAATAATTGTGAAGATGGCAATGTTATAATTGAATCTAGCGTTAGGGCTATTGACGGCAAATCCAATCCAAGTCCACCTGTTTATATTGATGATAAAGAGGCCGACTTGAGGGAATCTAGTTCATATGTTGAATGGGACGATGGCTATCAACTCACAAATGATTATACGATTCGTATTTGGGGTCGAGCTTTCAATCCCAACATTAGTATTGTTGGCACTCCCATCAATTTACTTGAACTGATGAATACAGATGGTGACATGGTATCAATCTCATATTGGGAAGATGCTACTAAGGCGTGGTATGAGATGCGAGTACAGGATATTGTATCGAGATTGGCATATACTATTAAATCAAACGCAATAACAAAGCCAAACGATACAGAATATTTATTCATGTGGCTTAGGTGCGATGGTGGCTTATATGATTTAAAAATAGAGAATCTTGGGGCAGATTGGAGTGAGAGCACAATATGACAGGTTTATTAGGATATAATTTTTGTTTGGATGGGAATTGTCTTGACCCCATGCCAACGAGCGCAAACGGAATCACGTCTAGCAAAGTAAAAAACGGAATATTTTCTCACTACAATGCAAGTAGTGATGTAACTGGAAATTACAGTTATGTTGTACCAACAGCTTGGGATTTGAGCACTATTATGGATTGCAATTTCAATGATAACATAGGCGCTGGCACATTGGGCGAATTGACAAAAAATATAACATCTGTCAAAATCAAAAGGCGTGAAAAGGGCACATTTGACTGGGTTGTAATTAAAGAGATTGCAATCAACAGCATCGATGATTTTTCTTTTATATTTACAGATAATCTAGCCTCTAATTTCACTCAATATGAATATGCGTATGTGCCTGTTATGGGGCAAGCAGAGGGAATATATACGACGAACGAGGTCTATTCTAAGTTCAATGGTGTATTCCTTTGTGATGTGAATACAATCTATAAATTCTATGCTGATATCGATTATGGCTCAACTGATAGCGTACAGAAAATTGGCACATATGAGCCGTTTGGTAAAAAATATCCTGTTATGGTGAGCAATGGCCTACTTGATTATGATACAGGTACGGTCAGCGCATTGATTCTGCCTAAGAATTTTAAAGAAACGAATAGAATTGACCGTCAGGCAATTACTAATGAACGCAATGCGTTGTTTAAATGGTTGACCAATAAGATGCCTAAGATGCTGAAAGACTTAACATTTAGGTCGGTTGCATAGTAATATGCAACAAAAATTATGTATTGAATTGCTGGAAACCCCTAAAGCCATTCGAGCTACAGCATAGTCATGAAATATGGACAAGTGCGATATGCGACGAAAGTAGAAAGAATTGAATGGATGATGTAAGGTTAAATCCTAACCATCGTTATAATGGGCAATCAGCAGCTAAGACTTGAATAGAGTAAAGTTCAACGACTATCCCGTAAGGGAGTACACTGCAAGCGATTGGCAGTGGAAGTGGTACATTCTTTGATTCAATAAATAACTTGACAATAACAATAAATATAGAAAGGAGGTTGCCATATGTTAATACCGGGACAATACACCAAGATGAGATGGCACGCTCTGACGAACAAATTAAAGATGCTATTGATTATTTAGTCAAGGATAATCATGATTTCGTTGAAATAATTGTTGAACCAGAGAAAAAGATATAGTCTATACTCGTAAGAAATTATGAGATGTTATATAACTGGCAGGACGTAGCGAATCCTGTTGAATTTTTAGGGAATGGCGGCGAATGGCTCCTTCAAATAGTTGGCAATCCACAGACCGACTATGAATCCAATTATGGTATGGGCATTCAGCGCATGACGGCAGAATGGGTGCAAACGGGTAATCCCAAAGAAAAGGCTGACCTTTATGCAAATGGGCTAATCCCACGGGAGGATTAACATATGATTAATATTGGCGCTGAGGATTATAACGTTCTCAAACAGCAATATATCAAAAAATATATACGGCTCGAATTGCTAGATTTTCAATACAATATCGTTGATGAATTGAGCGGTAACATGACCAAATGTTCAATCAATGTGGACTCCAATAGCGACTTGCGGCGTTCATGCGATTTGGGCTTTGTGGTCACTACTAGCACATTTGATATTAAAGCCGGTTCAAAATTGTGGTTAGATAAGATGGTTCGTCCATATGTTGGTTATGAGAATATGCGTACAGGCAAGATTCAATGGTACAATCAAGGAATCTATCTAGTTAATAACCCCCAATGGTCATATGATGCATCAACCAACGAGATATCTATGCAAGCCCTTGACCTTATGAGCAAGTTAACCGGTTTGCGCAATGGTAATCTTGAGGGTATCCCAACGGTGATAGCTCAAGGCGAAAATGTGCGCGAGGCGATTATCAAGACGATTGAGCTAGGCGGCTTTACTAAGTATGTGTGCGAAGAATGTAAGACCAAGGACGGCACGATTGTACCTGTTCCATACGATATCGAGATTGATGTTGGAGGCACGGTGTATGATATATTATCTTCATTACGCGACATCATGCCTAATTACCAAATCTATTTTGATGTAAATGGCGTATTCCATTATGAGTCGATTCCGCTTGCATACGATGACCCAGTGCTGATTGATGATGATTTATGGACAAATCTGCTCATTTCAGAAAACATCAACACAGATTTCGAGAACGTTAAGAATTATGTAGAGGTGCTAGGCTATACATGGGATGTGGATTATTATAGTCCATCTGAAAGCACGACAGTAAGTGGAAGCACGATTACACCTACATTTACTGACTTGACGGCTCTTGAAGATGGCACAGCAGTAGGCATTACGTTGCCAAGTGCGGCAACAAGTGAAGATGGGTTGGTTATTAGCTTTCTTGGGAATAATGATATTATAGATATAAACAACAATAATGTCAAGTCGTTACCAGCAGAAGAAGAGCTAATTTTTCAGATGTCCCCATATGAAAAGCCCAATGTGTTGCCTGATGGATATACAAAGTTATATTACATTCAATCTAACGGAGCGCAATATATAGATAGTGGGTTAAAGCCGAATCAAGATACTAGGGTTCTTGCAGAGATGCAATGCGTATCAAGTTCTGGTTGGACTCCAAGTTCATTGTTTGGATATTCCAAATCAGACTCTACACGAAGATATGAGTTTTACCAATATAACAATTTATTCTATAGCCCCTATAACGATGCGACCGGTGGGTCTATTTCTCTTATAACCACAAAAATAAAAATAGACAAGAAGCACAATTTAACAACTGTCAACAACAAAACGATTTTATCAAGTAGTTATGCACAATTTCAATGCGAGGGCAATATGTATATATTTGCCCTAAATAATGAAGGCAATCTAGAAAATTTGAGAGGAGAAAAGAGATTGTATTCATTCAGGGTATATGATGGGGCGACGCTTGTTCGTGATTTTATTCCGTGTAAAAATCCATCGGACGTTGTTGGGTTATATGAAACTATAGAAGGCAAATTTTATCAAAATCAAGGAACTGGTGAATTTATTGCTGGCACAGATAAATCAGAAGATTCACCAATGGCTTGGAGATATATGGGGCATCAGCAAGCCAGAGCTATGTCCTACGATGACAATCCAGATAGCCCATTCTATGTAGGCAATCCAATAGGTTCTAGTTCAGTAGGCCGCATTCGTATTGTGCTATATGGTGGCGAATATGATAATATCTATTCAGATGATCTAGCCAAGCAACGAGCAGATTTTGAGATATATCAACGGGCGAGATTGAACGATAGTATAACAATGACCACTGTGCCAATTCCTTGGATAGACGCGAATATTGTCATATCACATAGATTTGGGCAAAAAGAAATCCCAAGTAAATACATCGTTAAATCATTTAATGCCGATTATTCCACTGGCGGCACTATGACGATTAACGCTATTACTTGGTATCCATATTATGAAGAAAGTGAGGTGGTATAAGTTGGCTACAAATTTTCCCAATCAAACATTCCCAACAATGGAGGACATTAAAACGACCGATGCCGCTTTAGTTGTGGCGTATCAGCAAGCCATGAAAGATGGGGACATCAATAGGGCGCAGACCATCTTAGCCACTATCCCAAATTATAATTCAAAAATCATCACCGCTGACTTGCTCAATTCCATCCTTGATACTTGCACAGCGATTCAGGACTATTACAACAAGAGATATAGCCCAGCTTATGTTGTATCTGAGACGCAACCAACTAATCAGCAACCGACCGATTTTTGGTTTGAAGTAACAGGGGTGACGGCATGAGTCAAACATGGAGCATTAAAAATACGGCACCTGTTGATGAGGCGTCATATACATTAGCAAACACCAGTATTTCATTTACTAGTGATAATGCCGCATATGTTGGGCTTCAAGTTTATGCTAGAAACGGGGTCGTGTATTTAATATATAATGTTAGCAATTCGGCACAGAAACAGATTGCAAAATGTGATACGACATCCGGTGACACAGGATTTGTTTTTAGTACAGAGGCTAATAGGCGGATTGTTTTCAACACCGAACCAACTGGCGATTTATTAGTTTGGCTACAAAAAAATGCCACAACAAAAACTGGCGGAATCAATTATCAGGACATTCACCTTGAAGATAAGGCGCTATGGAATCAGCTACAGGCGGCATGGGAGCAGGGTAATTATACTGCGGCGTTCAATATGCTAAAAAACGCCAGCTTATCAAATAAACAGTTGAATGCTGAAGCAATAAATGCACTAACATCCGCCCTTTTGGCTCTTCAATCACAAAACGACCCAACGTTTAAAGCAGATAAAATTGTAGTATCGACTGAACCGCCCGCTGATTTGGCTGAGGGTAAGGTATATTTCAAGTTGCTTGGGCCGGTCACTGATTATAGGATTCCAAGTGCATATTATATTGAGGTGCATCAAAAAGCAACTGGCGCGGACAATTATAACAAATTTAATTTATCTACACAGGCTGATACTACAGCATTGACAGAAGGTACGGCAAATAAATTTGGCGTTCGAGGCGTTGAATACACGCTTGACAAGGCGATATCAGATGTTGTTCAAGTTCTAAAACAAATAAATACAACCCAATAAGGCGGTGATAAATATTGGCTATTGTTGAAAAAGACGTTACATTTAGACAACAAAATAATGCTGGTGGCTATGATAAGCTATATGTTGCCACAACCGCAACACAGACGAAACTAACTGCATCTACTGCCGCATTGTTTGAAGGAGATATTAAAGATGCAGATGCCGCCATGGCGGTTATTGTCGGAATGGTCAAAAATATTGGCGACGTAAAGGTAAAAATTTTAGACCCTAATGGCAATCCAGTACAAGGGGCGATTATTCAAGGGTTGAGCGGAACGCCTGTTACTGCGGAAGATGGTACGGCTCATGGCATTATCAAATCGAACCCAATAACCGTAGTTTCATCTTATATTGATTTGACGAATAAAACAGTAGATGTTACCGATTATATTGGTTCATTTGCCACTTGTGAGATTACCTTATCTGCTGTGACAAACAAAACAATAGAAATTTCCACATCTAAGGCAATTAAATTTTCTACAGCAACTAGTGCAGTCGATGTTTGCTTAGTTGGTGGTGGTGGCTCAGGCGCTTATTATCTAGGTTCTAGTACTGCTAACGTGAACGGGGGCGGCGGTGGAGGTGGTGGTGCAACAAAGAATGTGTACAACATTCCAGTAACCGCAAACCGGTCTTATCAAGTCATAGTTGGCTCTGGTGGCGCTGTTTTCACATTCGGAAGTTCGTCCGGTGGAGACAGTAAATTTGACAACTATAAAGCATCTGGTGGACAAGGAGCCTCTGGCTCATCCGGTGGACAAGGCGAAGGCGGTAATGGAGGAAATGGTGGACAAAATGGACACGCGAACACCACGGTTTCTATGTTTGATGACGGGAAAACCTTTTATGGTGGAGGCGGTGGTGGCGGTGCAAATGCGGCACAATTTCCAACCACTGGCGGTTCACCAAATGGAGCGTCTGGCGCATCATCATACAGTGATACCCAAGCTGGCGCAGCTGGTATAGGTGGTGGTGGCGGTGGTGGTTCTTGGTATAGTGGAACTTCTCAGAGCTATCGAAAGCTTGCTCCATCTGAAGGTGGAAATGGACTTGTCGTTATTAGATTGAAATAAGAGGTATTTCTATGAGATTTTGTATTGTAGACGAAAACAATATTGTAACAAATATCATTGTTTGTGAGAATGAAGAAACGGCTAAAAAATTAGGAGCGGTATCTTATTATGACGGTGCAAAAATAGGTTATACCTATGACCCATATAATTATTATGCTGTAGCTGGATTGACAAAACAAGTAGAGGAGCAGAAAGCATTGCTTGATGCTCTAACAGGTGTAACGGAATAAGGAGGAATAATAAATGAGTACAGAACAGATTGTCAGCATTATCGTAGCAGTATTGGCAGGTCTAGCAACTTGCATTCCATTAGCTCTAAAATTAGTACAGTATGTTAAGAAGGCGACCCAAGAAAAGAATTGGGCAACGCTACTTGACCTTGTTATGAAACTTATTGCACAGGCTGAGGAAAAATTTAAGGATGGTGCAACCCGTAAAGAATGGGTTATGGCTATGGTGCAGACAAGCGCAGAATACATTAGCTATCCACTAGATACTCAAGCGCTTAGTGAAATGATTGATGAATTGGTTAAGCTAACTAATAAGGTGAATGTTGACAAGAAATGATGCGTCTTAGCTATAAGGAAAAATGGCGCAAATCGGAGATGGCTCGGACGTTGGTTATTTACTGCGTCCGAGCCATCACGCTCGTATCTATCTGGGCAGTAGGCGTTAAGACATATGCTGTGATTAAATGGGGTGCTACAGATATTAGCGACGTGCTGATATTTGTAGCTACGGCGTTTGGCGGTGAGTTATTGTTATTGGCTTTAAAGCGCATATTTGCCAAAAGGAACGAAGACTCCATGCAGGAAGATGAAGAAACAGTTGGATAGGAGATGATAATATGACCATTCAAGAAGCACAAAATAAGGTAATCAAGACAGCAATATTAGAAGATGGCTATCTTGAAAAAGCAACGAATGCACAACTAGACTCAAAGACAGGTAGTGCCGGATATAACAACTATACAAAATACGCCCGTGACCATGCCAAATGGGGCACATACCAAGCATCTAAACAGGGCTTGCCATGGTGTGACCAATTTGTTGACTGGTGCTTTATCACGGCTTTTGGCTTTACCAATGGCATGGCTATGATATGTCAGCCAAAAGGTGGCTATGGGGCTGGTTGCACAGAATCATATAATTACTATAAGCAGAAAGGCCAGACTGTCCCAGTATCACAGGCTCAACGTGGCGACCAGATTTTCTTTGGCTCTGCTGCTAATATGACCCATACCGGGCTTATTACCAAGACGGATGCGCAGTATATCTATACCATTGAGGGCAATACTGGTTCAGGCGATAACATGGTCATTGCAAATGGTGGCGGTGTATTCCAAAAGAAATATACACGCAACTATGCAAAAATCGCTGGTATTGGACGGCCTAAGTGGGATATTGTAGCAAATGTAACGAATACGATGCAACCTGTACCCACGCCTACTGCTAAATATAAAGAATCCACTTATCTAGGTGGCGTATATATGGAAATTCCGTTTGATTGTATTGCTCATATTGAGCATGTCAAGATGAATGCGGCAAATGGCGAGACGATTGATAGTGTAGCAAGCCGTGTAAAGTGGAACGGCAAAGCGCCATCTATCATTATCAACGCAGAATTATACACTCTAAAGGATATGTCTCCTGCATCTGGTATCAAACATCATGGTGTTATGGAACGAACTGGATGGCAACCGGGCATTGGGTTTAAGGATGGTAAGACCCCTGTATGGCAATCTTATAGTAATGCGACTGCATATGATTGGCTAGGCGGTTATCCTGCCGTAGTTGTAGATGGTGTAAAGAAATTTGACGTACCGGCTGGATTGGGTGGCATGACCTATCGCACAATGATGGGATTAAAGGATGATACGTTGGGTATCATTGCGACACATAGTGGATGCTCTATTGATACTGTAGCAACTAAGTTGCAACAGGATGGGTACACTCATGTTATTAACCTAGATGGTGGTGCATCCACATGCTATGTAACGCCTGAACGCATGTGGTCGAGGCAGAAACGGCTAAGAGGTTATATAGCTATTTGGTTAACCAATAGTCAATCTACCCCAAGTAAGCCATTACAACGCAATAATTTGGCTGTCATGCTACAGGATAAAAAATACCAGCATGGTAAAACAATGAGCGTTACGGCCAATGCGCTGAACGTAAGAGGACAGAATGGCGTAACCCTATATAGTATTCCAAAAGGAACTAAGGTACAGTGGTATGGCTATTATACGACCACGTTGCCCAATATGAGCGGTAAATTCCTATGGGTATCAATCAATAGTAAGACAGGCTTTGTTAGTGCAACATATGTTAAATAAAAATTAAAGAAAGGATGATATCATCATGATTACATTATATCGTCCGGCAAATTATAATAATCCTAGAGCGTCCGAATTTACCGGGCGCTCTATTGATACTAAGCCCAATGATGTAGAAAATGGGGCAATTTATAAAGAAATAGACACGGGACGAACATATCGATTTGATAAAGAAAATAGCAAGTGGTATGAGGCAGATGGGGGGGCTGAGCCAACTCCTAGCATTACGGTCGAGCCTATTACTATTACTGAAAACGGCACTACTACTGCTCCTGATGGTAAGGCATATAGCCCGGTTACGGTTAATGTAACTCCAACCGGTGCGACGGAACCATTCATTGAAGAAGAATATGCAACAGGTGATATTCTTGTAGGCGCAAAATTGTACGGATATACAAAAATAAGGCCGTATGCTTTTTATGCCCAAACCGGTTTAAGGCAAATTTTGTTACCAGAAAATCTTAAGGCGGCACAATGACCGGAAATATAAACATGGGTAGCAATGCTATTACCAATGTTCAAAAAATTCATGTGGATGGTCAAGCTAATTTGTATCTTGGCTCAGTTGTTGAAAAAGCTGGAACAAACGGCGTTCGTTTAACTGGCACTACCTCTAATGAAGCAGCATTTGTCAAACCAACAAGTCAAAATGAATATGTTCCGGTATTAGTTGGAAATCCTACAGCTCCTAACCATGCTGTAAATCTTAGACATTTAACTGAGCCTGTCCTAGCAGATGCACCGGCTTCAGATGAATGTATATCAAACAAGAAATATGTAGATGACCAAGTAGCAACAAGAGTACCCCTAGCAACAGCTAATCAAGGCCAAATTAAGGCATATGTGCAAAATGGCAATAAGCCTGATGTATGTCTAGTATCAGATGGCGGCATGGCGCTATGCTTAGCTAGATATACTGCTAAGGGACATCTTATCGACCAAACAGCCCCTACAGAGAATAATCACTTGGCTAATAAGCAGTATGTAGACACAAAGGTGGCTCAAACAGGTGGTAACATATCTGGCGACTTGATGGTTGGTGGCTCATTAACAATCAACGGAATTGGCTCAATGATGGGTACACCTACACAGAATGTTGACCTTGTGAATAAGGGTTATTTGGATTCATCCATAAGCGATGTTATCAGGAAATCAAGCGTCACGGTTGGCGCAAATTCTAGTGTTAATGTATCTCTATCAAACGGCGTATATTTGCTTACTGTATCAGATGATATGCACGGCGGTCTAGTATTTGTATCAGTTTATCCTTCAGGACAAACAATAAACGGTCTAGTTGATGTAAATAATTGGAAATGTGAAAGAATGAATAGCGGCAGTGGCGTGACATTAACAAATAGCGCCGCATCTGCTATGACAGTATATATTACCTCTATTGGAGAGGGCACATATAGATGAAAGGAATGATTATATATGGCTAATTTTTGTGGCGGTATCCGCTTAGGGGATGGACTCAAGATTATTAACGGGGTGATTTGTGATGCAAATGCAACAACTGTTGATAGAAGTAAAGCAGTATCTACTTGCGGTCAGCTCTGGGATGGAGCATTATTTACCGTGGCTAAAGTTGGTGGCGCTTGTTATATCACTCTACATGGTTCGGAAGGCGAAGAAATTGGTGCGCCTATTATGGGCCGTGGTAATTGCGGTGTTGGTCTTGATGGGCGCTTTTTCAAGGTAGTTAAGGGTGCTGTTACACTACAAGAGGGCTTCTTGCTGACTGTTGATGTAACGCCAAAAGACGCTCTTATCACTGTGACTGATGCTGAGGGTACAGAGGTTGACCCAGTTAGTGGTAATGCCAAGCAATTCTTACTAAGCGGTATTGGTGATACATATACCGTTACAGCTACCAAAACAGGATATACTACTGAGGCTAAACAGGTTAAGAATACAGGCGACCAGACACTAAAGATTGTAATGCAAGCTGCTGGCGGCTAATATAAATTTATGGGGAACATTGGATAGATTATTATGTCTACCATGTTCCCCATTTTTTTACTTTATTTCGTCTTTGCCTAGAGCGTCTGCTAATCCGCGCTTGTATCCTAGGTCATATCCATCTGCTTTGCCTGATTGATATCCATCGTCATAACCAGCGTCATATCGTTCTTGAGCGGCTTCTTCCTTACCATCTTCAAGACCATTTAAGTACGCTTCGTCGCAACTTACAATATTGACATCTAGCTCATCATATTTAGCAATTTCTGCATTATGTCTAGCGCATAAATCCTCTAATGTGGCGACCATGATAGAATCTAGTCGTTTACATAAATATAGCGTATCTGCGCCATCTAGCAATTCATAATAATCACCAATGCGCCTAAATTTCCACATCTAGTCCTCCTCCTTCCTCCATGTCTTGAATCGCGTCATCATATCCAACTTCATATCCATCATCATAGTTCTCTAATGCCATGTAGAGCATATTAGCAAATAGGTCTGTGATAACATCTGGTGATTGGTTGTTTAAATATATGATAGTATTGTTGGGTTCTTTTGGGTCGTATAGCTCTACACGGCATTTGCTATCATTGATACATAATCGTGGTAGAATCATACGCCGCTAGACCCAAATCCGTTATCCCCGCGCTCTGTCTTATTTAGTTCATCGACTAGTTCAAATTTTGCCTGATAATACTTGCGTAAAGCCATCTGAGCAACACGGTCACCATTATTGATGCGGATTGGTTTATCTGTCGTGTTGAGCATAATGATCACAATCTCACCAATATAATCCTCATCTACAATACCACCAACACAAATCAGCCCTTTACTAGCCAATCCAGACCGTTGTAGTAGTTGTAGCATATAGCCAGATTCTGGCTGGAATGCCCATCCTGTAGGGATTTTTACTGTTTCATGTGGGCTGACATATACCTGCTCAAAATAGTCTGTATTGACTTCCATATGCTTAAAATCAGCATCAGGATTTAGCTCAATGCACTTGTCTACACGTAGGTCACAATAGATATCCGCACATGCTGCCTTTTTACTGCCATAAGTAGGTAGCTTGGCGGTATCTGATAGTCGCTTGGCCTTAATATTCAAGAAATTAAGTCCTCCTCATACATCGTATCAATACCATATTCAAGAGCGCAATCATGCTCAATTTGACATCCTCTAGCTGTCTGCCAACCATCACAGAAGAATACAACATCAGCTTCGCTCATTAGTTTAATTGACTCGCCTAGATACCATAGGGGTTTAGCGTCATGCGGTACGTCCTTAAAGAATGAATAAATAATGTCAATATACTCATTTTCTTTGGCAAACTGTGTTGCTAGTCTGTCAATAATATAATTGCGTTTATCTTCAATTTCTTCAGTTGTCTTGCCATTCATCGGTTGAGAGATAAAAATTTTAGCCATTTGACTTCTCCTTGAATTTCTTATTATATCCACATGGATGAAACTCGGTGCATAAGCCGCCTCTATATTCACATAGTGGTACTAGATAATCCTTAAACTCTGGATTGACCTTGACAACCTCATCAACAATCTGTTGCATAACAGCTCTTGTCTCAGGCGAGGCTTGATTGCATAGGCGCTTATGAGCCATATATACAAGCTGCTGGGCATTGATTGACATAACATGACTTACTAGCTCATCTTGTGGTGCTTTGTTGCGGTCATATTTATTCTGTCTATCATTACGTTGAGATTGGACATAATGATTACACCCTACATGATGACGAACAAAATGAACTGATACCCAATATGGGATGACCATGTGAATACCAAACCATAGCTCTCTAAGTGGACTATGCTCAGATGCAACTAACTTACGTTTCCATTCATCAGAGGGAAGAGCTGTTACACTCTTCCCCACTGTGTTCAATGTACAATATCTACACCAAGCCCAGTCATCATCTGTTGGATGTTTGATTAGCTCAACAAGATAATTAGGCAATTAGTAGTCCTCCTCATCTACGTCATCCGGGTCGTCTCTTGTAACATGAACATCGACAAGTCCAATTTCCTCTCCATGCAGATAGGTGTCATATTCAACTTTTTCTACTCTAAAACAAGCCGCCCCATAATCGCCCTTTTTGTCACTATATAGCCAGACGTGTTCGCCAATGCGTGGCACTAGCATACGAGCCGCATGAGTATATTTGAATGTATGTTCTTTATCTGTACATTCAGCACCATCTAGGAAAAATCTTAGTGTATATTCCATCTCAATCCTCCCAATTATATGGCTTGCAGAAATAGCTGATTTCATTTGGCGCAACATATTTCTGTAGCACTACATACATTTCTTGTTCATTATCATCGTTAGCGTTAATTGGTAGATATACCAAATCGCCCTTATTTGGTTCGCCCATCAGGTCTAGTTCATCACATGAGCAAATCCAGTCCTCATTACCTAGTCTGCCTAGATAGAAATTGATACGATTTTCTGTCATTTTACTTTACTCCTTTATTCATCCTTCACATTTTGACCAAGCGCAACTAGAGCATTGGATACAACCACCAATGTGTAGCAGTGGTTCACCACATTCAGGACACACATCTGTTGGCGCGTTGTAAACATTACCGCTATCCTTTGCTAGTTGAGCAAATTTATCAGCAACTTTATTGATGGCCTCTGTTGCTTTATTAAAATTCTCAGTGAGTATTTTAGATGCTTTATTTAACTTTCTTGATGTAATAGGAATATCTTCCTCTTTATCATCTAGCTCTGCTTGCATTTCATTATACATCTCCACTAGAGCATTGCCAATAGCCATAGGACAACAAGACCCTTTACTAGTATCATGGTGAGTTGCTCTGCGAGTAGCATAAGATGGGCATACACCAGTTGAATCAAGTTGGTCTTTAATGGTCATAATATCCACACCAGCACGGCATAGTAGACTGACCATACGGCTTAGACCTGTCATAAAATTAGCGCACCCGCCTGTCGAGCCTTTATTGAAATATACCTCTTGTAGGTTGCCGTCAATAGGATCAAAAAATGCTAGAACATGAAGCGAGCCGCATCCCGTCTGAATTTTGCGCTTTTTGCCAATCAGGTCATTGCTTGGTTCAATGATTGAGCCGCGAGGTAGAGTGAGAGATGTGGATTCAGGCTTTGATGCAGTGTCTTTATTCTCAGTAAGCAAAATACCCCGACGGATTGCGTTAGGTCTAAAGATTGTACATCCCTTAATACCTAGCTTCCAACATTGGACATAAATATCCTTGACTTCATCAAAGGATGCTTCAGTAGGCACATTGATTGTCTTGCTGACGCTCATGTCGGTATATTTGCTAATAATAGCAAGCATAGCTACATGGTCATCAACAGACATATTAAGTGCAGTTGGGAAAATATCATGCTCGTCAAAATCTAGTTGCTTACCCTCATCCTTTAGCTTATGATAAAGATAATAAGCATAGTCCATCATCTTGACGATTTTTACGTCCTTATCGTCCTGACCGCCAATTTTTACCTTGCGATCATAGCTCAATGAGAAGATTGGTTCAATACCACTAGAGCAGTTGTTACCAAATACCATAGAGATTGTACCGCATGGTGCAACCGCCTGAATCTTGGCATTGCGAACACCATATTTGGCAATATCCTTAGCCAATGTAGATTCTAGTGTATCCATTACATAATTGCCGCGCATATGGTTGTCTGGTTCACATAGAGGGAAACAGCCCTTTTCCTTAGCAAGCTGAACTGACGCATAATATTCAGCATTGGTAATCATTTGCATTAGAGATTCAACATAGTCTCTCGCCTTTTGACTATCATATTTCATACCTAGCATAGCAAGCATATCTGCTAGACCAGTAATGCCAATACCAATAGTGCGCATACCCCTCTGATAATTTTCATAAATCTTATCAGGAAATTTATTGACATCAATAATATCGTCAAGCATACGAACAGCAATGGAGATGGTATCTCTTAGAGCCTCAGTATCAAGATGGGCTTGCTTGGTAAATGGATTCTTTACAAAATTGTGTAGGAATAATGAGCCTAGATTGCAAGCACCGCCATATTGTGATGGGTCTACGGCATTGATCGTTCCTGCTAGATATTCAGCACAGGGATTGCTACATACGATTCTTTCTACATACCATGCAGGATTTCTATTATTGGCATTATCCTCATAGAATACGCCCGGTTCACCATTATCATAGGCCATCTGCATGATTTCATTCCAAATATCACGGGCTGGCACTAGCTTGGTAAATTGCTTATCCCACTTATCAGGTGGTAGCTTGTTCCCCTTCTCATCATAGATGGGCCAATGCAACTGAACTTGACCATTGCCAATAACTAGCTGCATAAAAGCATCATCTACAACAACAGATAGATTGAAATGATTGAGCCGTCCTTCTGTAGCTGATTTAGCATGGATAAATTCAAGAATATCAGGATGATATACACTGAGCATACCCATGTTTGCACCGCGCCTTGAGCCTTGCTGCACAGTAGCCGTCTGAGCATTAAATACATCCATGAAGCTAACTGGGCCAGATGCAATAGCGTCATTGCGGGTTCTATAGCCATTAGGTGCTAGATTGCTAAAAGCATAACCAATGCCACCACCAGCCTTATGTGTCATAGCGCCCAGCTTAACTGCATCAAAAATCTGCTCCATACTGTTACCAACAATGGGTGCTACAAAGCAATTATTAAGAGTTAGCTTTTCGCCAATACCAGCATTGCTCATGGTGCGTCCAGCCGGGAAGAAATAACCAGCCTTCATAATGTTATAGAATTGTTCTGACCATTTATGAGCTTTTGTTTCTTCAGCCTCAGCAATAAAATCAGCTACACGCCATAGCTGGTCATTATATGACTCGCCGTTCTTTTGGTATCTATCTTTCCAGATAGATTCATATACTTCATTTACAAACAATAAATCGTCCTCCTTTTAATTCTCTTTAACATGAATAACAATATTTGGCTTATTGCTATCCATATCAATTGCTGTGTCAATGCGGTCAATGTCGTATAGCTGGTTACCAATGTGAATGCGAACATCAGCATCTTCATTGAATTTACCGGCTCGATATAGCGACATAAAATTATGCTCTACATCAAAGACGTTCATTACATTACCTCCTTGTCATCTATATTATCATGATTCAGTTGATTTGTCAATACGTTCTTTGGCTATATTAAAATATTTTTCATCTAGCTCAATACCAATGAAATTACGATTTGTATTGACACAGGCCACACCCGTTGATCCAGAACCCATACAATTATCAAGTACAGTATCACCCTGATTAGTATAAGTTTTGATTAAATACTCAAGTAAATCAACTGGCTTCTCTGTTGCGTGTAATTTATGTTGAACCGTATTGAATTTTAATATCGATACAGGATGCTTTTCTGTATATGTTTTGTAGTTATCTGTATTAGCTTTAGAATAATCATGTAATAATGCCGCATTGTTGCCATAAATCTTAGCGTTTGCGCTTCTAGGTTTACTTCGTGATGACATTTGCGGGTTATATTTCATTACATCACCATTTTTTACATAGCATGCTTTTGCCTTACTAAATACCATAATATTCTCTTGGATGCGCCCCGGCTGATAATTCATTAATTGAAAATTTGACGGTTTTTGTTTTTGCCATATCCAGTCATAACGGTACATAGACATGTTAGACATTCGCATCATGCTACTAAATGGCTCTTGACCAAATAAAACAATAGATCCATTTTGCTTAATAATTCGACTATAATGTTCCCATAATTTATCAGGTTGAATGATAATATCCCATCGGCATTTGGTTGTACCATAAGGTAAATCACACAGAATCATATCTATTGAGCTGTCTGGAATGTTCTGCATTTCTTTAAGATAATCACCAAGAATTAGATTATACATTATTATTCCTCAATTGATTTGCTAAGAGGTCTTTTCAAGCCTTCAATATAATGATAAATTGAATTAGCACAATCTGAACATACGTCTGTAATAACAGTAAGATATTTAGCTCTCATGAAAGAACTATCAATACTAATGTTATATTCGTTCTCAGGCTTAGTAATCTCTTTGCCACATATATCACATAGCCGTTTAGTCATTAAGAATACTCCTTATCAAGCAATTTCTTTAATCTTTTCAGACATTCTGGACAAAACCAAAATTCATCTTTACTATAATATGTGCCTGTATATCCAAGCTCATTTACACTACATACTGCACATACTCTAGTCGGTTCACCACGCATCTCACCTACTGGAACAGACAATTTGAAAGTACATTCATTTAGTTTGTGGTGGTTCATTCCTCATCCTCCTTATTCATCAATTCATTTACAGCATCAACAAGTTCATTGATTTTATTTCGTGCTTCAACGACTTTATCAACAAGCCAACTATTAGAACCATAGTCAATGGTTGATGTGACACAAGGCAAATTCTTAATCTTCTTTTCTTGCTTAGTGAAATCATATGCGCCAATACGCTTAAATATATTGCTTGGATGACCGCTCCAATCTAGCAAATCTGTGTAAATTTCGTGTTGTCCACCATCTGGCGTTTTGAACACAAGTACATTAGGTCTAAAATAATAGATGTATCCAATTTCGCCATCCCATGTCTCAACATAATCTCCTACATGAAATTCATAATTCATTTAATCATCGTCCTCCTTTTCACATCTTTCACCAAGTCCACCTAGAATCATAGCATAAATTTCTAAAAATTTATTGGTAATACCAGTGGTAATCTTAGCCATATTAGCCATTGTTCCATCATCCTTTGACCAATCCCAGCCATGCCATGCACATTCACTCTGCCAGTAGTCAAGATAGAAAATCTTGTCATCATAGAGTTTTTCGATGATTGGCTTTAGTTTAAGTAGATCATTGTGCACACCTGTCATAGTAACAAGCTTGTAACCATTATCGTCAATCATCTTGTTAATTTTGTCAGCAGAATAAGTAAACGGGTTCATTTAATCAACATCTCCTTTAATTCAGTATTTCTTTCCTTTTCTTCTTGTACTTTTAATCCTTCTTGGATAGCCGTCTCATCTCCAATCAGTATTAGCCGCTCTTGTGCGCGTGATACCGCTGTATAGCATAGGTTACGTGATAGCATCCTTACATGGCTTCTATCAATCACTACAATTACAGCCTTTGCTTGGCTACCTTGACAGCTATGAATAGAAATTGCATATGCCAATAGCGTATTCTTGATATGCGCCTTATCAACTATGCAATCACCGCAATCATATCGTACAATCATATACGGCTCTTTTTCATTTGGCACAATTTCCATTACTGTACCAATATCGCCATTTGCTACAAAAGCCGTATCATCATCAACAAGCGGCATAGCATATTCATTCTTTTTGTTGATGACCTTATCGCCTACTTTGAAATAGATAGGCGTATCATTGACAGTATGCCCAACCGTGCTTAATTCATTTGGATTGAACTTAGCTTGAATCGCCGCATTGATAGCCAATGAGCCAACATCGCCCTTATTGAATGGGGATAGAATCAACACATCATCCTTGCTATATCCATCTGCTAAGAGCCGTGCATACTCTTGCTCAATTTGATTGATTACTAATGTATCAGTTTCAATGAACTTATAATCTGTGAAAGTATCTGTCAGATGGCCATTTACTCCACTTCGTACATCAGTAGCTATAGTAATAATGCCAGACGTGTTATATCTGAACACCTTAGTTAAGTTGCATACAGGCACAATGCCGCTATCAAGCACATCCTCAACAATGTTACCGCAAGCAATAGATGCAAGCTGAGATGGGTCAGCTATGAAGATGATCTTGGTAGTATCTGTTACCTTATCAAATAGCATTGATAGCAAATGAACGCTAACCATGCCCATCTCATCAATTAGCACATAATCGCCCAAATTACCATCACAAGTCAAGAACATATGAATCGTGCTTGCTTCACGTCCTGTTGCTTCTCTTAGCCTCTTTGCCGCAATTCCAGTTGGGGATAATAGGGTATAAGTATAGTTATTGGCTTCTAGCATCTCAATGATTGCTTTGGTTGTAGCCGATTTCCCTGATCCGGCGCTCCCTGTTAGCATCATCACATCTTGCTTACAAGCCATCTCAAGAATCTGTGCCTGTTCATCAGTCAGCTCTAAGCCGTCTACAGTTGTAAACTTCTGCCAATCCATAGGATAATAATGTGGATTGGCTATTTTTTTCTTGATAACATCAGCAATATGTTCTTCAGCGCTATATGTGGCTTGCAGAGCCGTGTTTTGACTAGGTGCGTCATAGTGTACTTGCGCCGATTTCGTCACAACGTCGAGGAGATGATGAACGCATTGAGGGGCTTTGCGCTTGACCACATCAAACAACGCCTTGGCTTGCATTCTTGTATTGCCATCTAGCTCATTATACTTTAGAGCATAGATAGTAGCCGCCTCACATCTTTCATAGCTATCTAGCCATTTTGCTGTTTTCTTCGTTATCGCCTTATCAGCCCTATCAAATGACCATTCAAGCAAGTTAATCATAACAGCATATGGATTGGTGTTTATATCTTTGCTGAATCCATATACATTCTTATATGTTGCCGCAATTTTGTTTATGTCCTCATCATGCTCAATGCCCCAAGAATATGTCTCACCCATAAATTCAACACGCTTATTGATTGTCTTGATTTTATCAATATATCTGGGCAATAGCACCTTGCCTACACCACGAATTTTTTTGTAGTCCAGTTTGTCGGCTTCACCATTCAGCACCATACTGACAAAATGAGGATATGCGGCATGACATGACTCAGCTTGCCCATTAATCATTAAGCTACGTAGCATCTGTAATTCGGCTTTTTCAGTCAAGTTAAATTTGCCATCTTTAACTACAAATCCAGCAAAGCCAATAAATTTATAGCTATATTTGTATTTATCGTCCACACATAGCTCTATGATGCAATCAATAGATTGCCCCATTTTTAGGTCAGCAATACCAGTTCCTTTTAGGCTGATTGTGCCATATTTTGGATGCGTCTCTATTGATTCATCCTTAGTGCGACATGATATAATTGAGAAATTGGATTCGGGGTTATTGAATATCATGCGCATTGGGGTTAATTTTACTGTTTGCATCAATCCCGTTCCTCAACCAACAGTTGTTCCCATCTATCAATAATAATCTCCATCAGCTTAGTTGCGCCAAATGCCGGTTCCCAGCCTTCATTGTACATTACTTCAAATCCGGCGCAATCAACAAATGTAATCCAACGATATTTTGTAGCTACCACCTTAAATTCGCTATTACCTGTTACGCTTACATTTGCTTTCAGCAAGCTATTACAGATATGGCATACAGCATCAAGCCATGCTTCATAGGTTAATACGTCTTGCATTTGATTACACCTCCTCAATATCCATAATGAACTACAATCAATTTAGCTCTATCTGACTCCCATTGCGCCTTATCAAAGCTATCCAGCACAGCCTTCAATACAAACAGTCGCCTATAATCGTCACCATTCTCAATCTGTTTATTGACCCACTCTTTTACAGTATCAATATTAGCATACATCATTGGTTCATCATAAGCATCGAGCAGTTCTGTGTTCCCCCAGTCTTGATTTCTAGTATTATCATTGTCAAATCCAAGGAAACTCCCATCTAGTTTCTTATTAAACAAATCGCGCCAACCAGTATCATAGCCCATCTTGCACATATCAACTGCGGCAATCACATTGTTATAAACATATGCCCAATTACTGATTCTATTGCAAATATATACCTTGCTTTCGTAACCCATAATAAATAACCTCCTGTTCTTTGATAAATCAAGTATACCATAGAATCAGGAGGTTGTCAATACCCTATTTTAATTATTTTTCAATCATTTTCTTTAATTCTGCAAATAGCTCATTACCACAAATAGGACAAGTAGAATCTATATCAACCACATATTTTTCATCTACCATTAAGCCGCAATTTGGGCATTTGATAGGAGCATATTTTAGGGGACGCTCAGTCCGTTTGCGACGATTTCTTTCTGCTCTGCTCAATTAAAATATTCACTCCAATCATATTCATTTTCTTTTGGTTTATCAACAATCTCATATCGCTCAATAATAGCTTGAGGCTTAATCTGTCCATTATATTCATTCAATCCAAGCGATACTACTACCTCTATAGATTTACCCTGTGCTGATTCAAATTGGCTTGCTTCTTCATTACTAACAAAGAATTTGATGAACTCAATGCCGTCCTGAATCAGCTTGACAGTAGTTGAACGATTACGATATACATAAATCTGAGGTGACGACAGGGTTAGATGAAATAACGGCTTGTTTACGTCCTTTCCCCATAAAATATTATTTTCCACACACACATTTGCAAGATTGCGTGTGATATTATTAGTCTCGATCTGAGCCGCTATCTCAATATCTGGCTCTACGTCCAAATCAAGCCCATCTAAGAATCGTGCAAATCGCTTGAGATTGGACTTCTTCACAGTAATACCAGCAGCGGCATCATGTCCTTGGCATTTAGCCAATCCTGATTCATTGATAATCTCAAGCAAATCAATAGGACTACGCATCGAGCCAGACCATGTTGTGCTATTTAGCTCTCTCAGCAGGAATGTAGGCTTATTGTATTTACCGCAGAATTTATTGGCTACAAGCCCTAAATAGGATTTATTCTCAGGTTCACCAAAACCTATAATGACCTTATGAGATGTATCAAGACCATCAGATAGCTTATCCACGACCTTCTTAACCTGATAGTCCTGCTTGGACTTAACAGCTTTCATAGCCTTTACAGCGGCTTCTGGCTCAATCTTGCCAATCAGCGCGTCAAAGAATATCCGCTTAGTAGACTGGTCATCACTACGAGCAAGCGCATTAGCAAGAGGTGCAATACCAAATGCTACACCTTCTGGATTAACGCCGCGATTGCAACAATGCTCTAAGCAGTATTTGATAAATGGATTGGTTGGATTAGTCAAGCCGTCATATACATATTTACGGTTCTCAAGTGAACGTAAGCTGCAAATATCAGAGATTAGGCTAACAGCTACTAGGTCTTTGAAAGATTGGGTCGAGCCAAGCGCACAAGCAAATTTTTCTACAACACCTGTGCCACTGATGTCGGTATTTATATTAAGCGCATTATCATCTCGATATGGATTGACTACAACAGCGTGTTTATTTTCTTTCTCAATGATATGGTGGTCAAGAACAAGACAAGTGCATTTATGCTGTTCTAGCTCTAAACAAGAGTCATTTTCATTAGAGCTTGAATCGGGCAAGATAAGAAAATCAATGTGTGCATCAATAATGTCTTGCATCAAGTCCTGAATCCCATGTTGCTTTCCAGAATGGAATAGTACAACCGGCTCTTGCTTGCCAAATTCCTTACATAGCAAATATGCAATAGCCGCTGATAAGTTACCATCTCCGTCCGAGTCAGCAACAATACCAATCTGAATATCATCATTAGCATACTTGAACATATCAACAGCCACATCCATATTCTTATACATATCAGGGGATTGATATGTGATATTGTCAGGATTTAGATATGCGTCAACATCGACTATACCACAAGCGGATAAATATTCCCTTAAAAATGTGGTTTCATTAAGGGAATCTAGTAGTGGATGAATCTTAATCTGAATCACCATCCTTTTCTGGCAAGTTGATATATGCCCACTGGTCATCATCATTGACCCATTCTATCTCAAAATCATATACACATTTCCACATATTTTCATCTCCGTCTGGCCAATGCTTACAGAATAGCTTCATCAAATGTACATATTCTTCAGGATATGTACCATCTGTTTCTGCTCCGGCCACAAGAACCGGCACATCATATGGTGACAATTCATCCTTTACTTTATGCCATTCAATCATTCTTCCTCTCCTCCAATCTTAAACGGTCTACCTTTCTTAGCTCTAAGATAACCAGAGCGATATGCTAGAGCAATAGCATTGATAACATCATTATCCTCTCTTACTAGATGATATCCATCGTTATAAGCAACGACTCTATACCCATGATCCCACACATTACTATTTTTCATCTTTGGCTCTAACATATTATAAATTTCATCATCTGACATATTTGGTAGTTCTTGATATAACGCCAAGCTAACAAGACTAACGACAAAACCACTATCATAATTTGGTGGAATTTTAACAAAAGCGCTACCATGTCCGATTGATGCAATACACCCAAAATATACATTTGGTGTATCAACAGGTGCTACCTTATCTCCTACTTTGAATTTACTCATAATAAAATCAACCTCCTTATTCTCCTTATTGTTGATATAGTGATTATATCATAAAGGAGGCTGATTGTCAAGTTAATTATTTATCATATTTTGGAGCAAATTCACCAAAGTATTTTTCTTCTGCTGCAATTCTTGCGTTTATTGCGTCTTCGATGTTTCTATATTGTCCTAAATATTTCATCTTTCCTTTAATATGTATATACGCTACATATCTATCATCTCTTTTATTATAAGAAACACCAATCTTACCACTTTTGTTAAATGATGTAACTTTTCTATTTTGAGAATTTTGTGTCGCATCGCACACTCTTAAATTCGATTTCTTATTATTAGCTCTGTCTCCATCTATATGATCAATTATTTCTCCGTTTTTACAATTCATAATTAATCTATGCACACGAACAACACGACCATTTCCCTTTGTGTTCGTAAAAGCATATCCTTCTTTTGATATAGCCCAAAACCTATCCTTGATCAAATCGTAATCTTCTGCATCACATATAAAATCTCCGTTTTCGCAATGGCAGATACAATCTTCGCCTATTATTTCAAACGTGTTATATTTTCTACAAGACTTTATGGTATTCTCTATTTGTAGACAACCACAAGATTTTGTACGTCCGCTTTTTAAGTTTTGCAATACTACGGTAACATCTTTACCGCAATCACATTTACATCTAACCAGTCTTACACAACTTTTTCCAGATGGAGATTCATGCCAACCACCATCTCCAATAACAATCAATCTCCCAAATCTTTCTCCTATCGGGGTTGGCTTATAATATGCACCTTTTTCTTTTGGCATAATTTTATTATCCTTTCCTACTAAAAGATTTTTATATAGAGTAAAGCGCAGAGAGTAGGCTCTACGCTTCTAAAAGGAATAAGTTGTACACCTTATCCTACCTCTATCCTAATTATACCACAATCACATATATTTGTCAAGATATTTTTACACGATTTTCAAAAATTTTTTTCATTTGCTCGTCCGTAAAATCCATAGGACTGTATTTATATCCATCATATCCTTGATTGTTATAAGCGCAAAATACTGTAAAATATGGAGTGAGACGATGTGCAATCTTTTTTATCTTTGCTACAAAAAATCTAAAATCTTCACCTTTGGTATCAATAAAATCTGAGTCAAAACCAATCGTTACTTCATTTACTCCAAGCTCTAAAAGCATTTGCATTTGCTGTTTAGATACATTTGATCCAAACACAGCCAATGTATTATTTATTCCTTTTGACGCAGCTTTTAAGCAAGACTTCTCAGCTTCAAATAATATAACACTCTTACACTTGCTGATTATGTCCTTATTTTGATCGTAGGCATAAAATAGTTGACTGCTTGGAAATTTAAGCACCTGTCCATCTAGCGTACATATTGGTCTATACTTGCCCTTAACCACATCTTGCTCTCTTGTATATCGCCCCCTTACCCCTACTAGTTGCCCATTAAACACGACAGGTATGGAAATACACGCTTGCCGTGTATACCAGCCTATTCCAAATTTATCAAGTATATCCGATGAAATGCCATAATCCAGCCATTCTTGCGGATATAAATGGTCAAATATAGATAGTATGGACTTGTCATACGTCAGGAGTTTATCTGGCTCTGGTTCGGCATTAGGCAGAAATCGACGCAATTCAGCCCAATTATCAAGCTGCTCATTTTGCTCTATTTGCCCTACTTGCAGATGAAGGACAGAGCATATATATGATACCGCTTGATTGAAGTCAATATGCTTGACGTGCTGAACTATAGATATGGTATCGCCTGAAAAATGACATACAAAACAAAACCAGCTATGCGACTCGACATAGTAATACAAGCGAGGCTTATGGGCTTGACAATCTGCTCCATGATGACATATGCTTGGAAATATCAGATTATTACTATCAGCCTTCATCAATGGTGCACCCATAGCATCCATTAACTCTATAATGCGGTCATCGGTTAATTGGGATTTGAAAGATTGAATGTCAATCATTTTGCATACACCAATCGTGTCCGTTGGAGATTATAAGGATTATCAAATTTTGTAGTTACAAAACAATCCTTTGTTCGTCCTGTATTCAAATCAAGATTAAAATATATCTTAATGCCCTGTTCAACTTGTGAGAAGCGCATTTTGTAGACAGATAAGCACCTGTTGGGCTTTATCTTATCAGGATATTTCTCCATCATCATATCAGCTATCTCTTGCTCTTTACGGCGCAATGGCATGATTACACCAGCCACATCAGCCTTGTTTTGAATTGCTCTTGAACCAGCCGCAACGCCGCTATCCATAATTTCCTGCGTCATAGCATTGGCATTGACCTGAGTAAATGTCAAGACGGCTATATTGTATTCAACAGCTAAATCCTTGAGCTTGCTTGCTATACCAGATAGCACCTGATCTGAACGAGTAGATACGCCATTCTTTTTAGCTAGGTCACTTGATACAGATGATGATTCAACGATATAATCATAACAGAGGAAGCCTACTTGCCGGTTTACTACATAATCCTTTACATAGGATTCAATCAGGTCAACAGTGTAATTAGGCATGGTGACGATATATAGCTTTGATTCGTGCAGAATTTTAATAGCCTCATCTACACGTTCTTCTTCGCCTTCTTCATATCGTCCATTTAAGATACTAAAGCATGGTACGCCGCTAATCGTAGCCACAATCTTTGGTGTGATTTCAGTATCACCAGCCATCTCAAATTGGAGGTATAGACCAGCCTTATGTTGATAACATGGATTATCTACATATTGCCCCTTGTCTATATCATAGATTCTAGGACAGCATACTTGCACAAGATTAGCCAAGCCAATAGTTGACTTGCCTACACCTGAGCCGACTGAATAAATAGATAGCTGTCCCGGAATCCAGCCTCTAGCAGCCGTGTTCAGATATTCACTAAAGGTCGTTGCGCCAAATAGCGGCTCTGCCTTGAAGCCCTCTTTAACCGCCTCAAATCCATCACCAGCTTTTAGTTCATCTATGTCTTTGTCTTTATAAAACTCTTTCTTAATATGAACCAATATACCGTCATAATAATCAATGATTTCCTTAATAGTATATTGTTCTGTATTTTTCTCAAATTTATCTATGGATATTCCTTGTGTTTTATATCCATTTAATAAAGAACATTTTTTTACTGACTCATAGTAAACAGATATGTTGTCAATGTTTGATAGTTTGACAACTGTATCAATAAAATCAGATAAATTATTGTTGTCGAATATTTTTTTTACTTCAACATTATTTCCACATAAATTATAACATTCTAGCGCAGTTATTCTATTCGCTCCACGTTTTGCCAATGCTGTAATGGCTTGAAACAATCTAAGATGAAACACTTGAGCAGAAAAATCATCTTTTGTCAATTTATATTTATCTTCTAGGATTAGAGGGGGCTTTATAATAAAGCACCCCAACAATAACCTAACAGACATAGCATCATACATCTTTATTACCTCCTTTGATTGGAGTGAATAAAGACTTTTCTAAACTCCATTTAAGATTATGATACCTTGGATAAACTTGTTTATATATAAGTGGAGACATTTCGCACCATTGTGATAATGTTTTCTTTTGTCCGTTCCATTCTATTAGTACATTATTACTTCTATTGTTACATTGAGACTTTTGGTCAATCCATCTACAGTTTTCAGGACAGTAATCTCCGTTTACATCTATTCTGTCAATCGTTAAATTATCATTGTACCCGCTTTCCATTGCCCATTTTTTGAATGACATAAAATCCTTCCATTCTTCGCAAAGTTTTACTCCTTTTCCACCATAATATTTATAAAATTTTTCATTTTTATTGTAACATCTAGTTTTAATACCTTGCCAAATGTGACGCAACCTTGTGTGGTATTCTCCATATTTAGTAATGGATTCTTTTATACTATCATACCATAAACACCCACAAGATTTAGTGTTGCCATTTCTCAAATAAGCTCCAAGAACTACACAATCATTTCCACAATCACATCTGCATTTCCACATTGCTTTTCCGTCTTTATCGTTTTCTGCTCTTTCCAGCACCAATAACCTTCCAATCTTCTGTCCGGTCATATCAATTAGTTTACTCATTTTACAAACTCCTTATATAAAAATTAAAACAGAATAGTAATTGATTGGGAGTTTATCAATCAAAACGTCTTGCAAGACCGCTGTCCTATTCTGTTTCTTTAATTATACCATATTTAGTTGTATTTGTCAAGTATTATTTTTAGAAAATTTTGATTAGCAAACAACCTAATAGCAACCTAACAGAATTTTGATCATAGAGCAATGGTTATTCCTCCTTGCTCGATTCATCTAATTCACAAAATGTACCTTGCCAATGCGGACAGTCTGTATCAGGATCGGTGCATTTAGCACCATCTTTATATGGGCACGTCACCATTTCCATTTCAACGCTTGCCCACAACATTTACAATATTGCATATGTGAGTTTACATCATCACCACATAACTGGCAAATACCAACATCTGTATACCATCCAGACGAGCGTACACCAACAGCATATTCTGGAACTTGTTTCTTCAATGCCTCAACAATAGCATTCATATATGGCTCAATGTCGCTTGTATCAAGCATACCGCTAGTTAGAGCATTAAGAGCCTCATCATATTCATTGACATATTGTTTCACAATCAATCCTCCGGCAATTCAATATATGCCCAACGGTCAATATCTAACACGCTAACATATTCTGTTCCGCCATCATAATATTCCCAATATCCATCCCCGGTATATTCCATGACATAAACAAAGTCCTCGCTGTACTGATCGAAATAATTCGGCATCGCAACAAAAACAGGTTTTTTAATTGGAGGGGACTTTTCACTTACTTTATGCCATTGCATCATCATCAATCTCCTTTACAACCATATTATCTTCATCAGCTCTAAAACAATGAAAATCAGGGCAATATCCGCAACCTTCAGCAATGTCTTGATGTTCTTGGTCGTTATGTAATCTGCAACCAACTGGCTCAGCGCCAACAATACAACCCACTTCATCGTATAGCGGCTCTTCCATAACATAAATACAGAAATCACGACAAGCCAATTCTAGGCATTCTTCAGAGCATCCAATCATTTTATGTTTCATGACATCAAATCCTCTTTAGATAATCCCATTATACCCAACAAATCTTTGCCACTCTCATCTGTTAGAGTAAAAGATTCCCCATTAAGTCCAATAACGAGATACTTATGTCCTCCAACATAAGTATAAGTAATATATCGAATGCTTGAAATATCAACATATATCTTAGTGGCATCATAGCCAATATCATAGCCTGGATAGTATTCAACCAAAATCATCCAAACACATCCTCCTCATCATTTCTTTTCACAATCGTCTCAACCCCATCCTCAGCTTGCCATTTTTGTATATTTTGTCTTACCTGATTTAGCCAAGCATAATATTTTTTACATTCGTCATACTTATACTTGACTAAACCAAGTGGCGATTTGGATATGTCCAATCCCTGTTCTTTATGGATATATCTAATAGTATAAGCAATGCCACCATAGGTCATATCAGGATTATCTTTCATCAACTGAGCAAGCTGGATGCCTACAAGTCGCATATTGGCATCAGGCGCTACTTGGCGTATATAATCTAATAATTTGTGCCTATCATCTTTTGATTCTTGCTTTGGCTTGGTGGTATGAGCATTGATATAATCCTGTTTACATTGTTCACAGCAGAAATAACGTTTAGGCTTATATTCGATTGCATCTTGTTTTGGCGCTGATTTACCGCATTGGCGGCATTTGACCGTTTTTTCTTTCATCATTTAGAAAATGCCATCTGTCGCATATAACTATAAGGTAACAAATATTCACCATTTGTTGGTGCATAATTAAGCCACGCTTCAATATCATCGCCTTCAACATTATAGTACCCATCATCAAACAACATACATCGAGTGCAGCTTGCGTCAAACATAATGCTGGTATCATCTGTAAAATTGATATAGCCAGTTTCATCACCAGAGCAAATCCTTACATTGATAGATTCAATTTGTTTATCGTCAGGAATTTCAACTTCTTTAATTTTATCATCATAATCATAGATTTTCATCTTCATTGTATTTAGCCTCCTTTTATTGGCGGAATTTAATTGTAGGTGGCTTGCTCGTTTGCTTACCACCTGTCCAGCGCAATATCTGTTATCCATCTTACGGGCTTTTGCAATCGCGTCGTCATAATCATCGGCTTCAATATATACTACATTCTCTTTAATATGACCATTTTCCCAATAATGATACCAGATGCGCCATGTTTTCATTGATTCGTCCTCCATTTCTTTGATAATCCAAGTATAGCACATATTGATTGATTTGTCAAGAAGAAATTATCTCATATTCTAACATCCACTTATCAATTTCTTCTTGGCTCATAGCCGCATCTGTGCTCTTGCAATCAATCACACTAAGACCGCTGGGATGCGTTATAACCCGATTTTTCTCTATACTATATCCTGCATCATATTCAAGCCGCAATCGGCATATACAGCCTTCACAGCCGTCAGGACGCTTGATAGTAAATACCCTAGGCGAATCACCGCATATATTCAAGAATCGGCTCGAATCCACCCATTGCCCATCCATTTCTATACTCATGTTATCAGACGCATTATCTTCAACTATGCGGCAATATTGTACATTATAATATAATGATTTTTTCCATTCATTGATATTGCCTGATACCAATAGCCTAGTAGGTATATCAGATTTTTTCATTGTATAATAATGTTTATTTTTGACATATATATAGCTGTCTATTCGTGGATGGATATATTGCGCCATATTGAGCCATGATTTGATTTGCGTCTCATTCCATTTGCGGCTCAATGTCTGGCTCATGGTGAAGCATTGATTATTGGTGATGACGCTGAATCTGGCTTTCATATGTGTCTGATATAGGTCGATTCGCAGCTCTTGTAGTTGAGCTACACATAGAAATCTATTCAAGCATCATCACCTCGCAGCTATTATATAATAAAAAGGCGGGATTGTCAAGCCCCGCCTTTAATATTTTTTAATCTTCTTCGATGTCGGTTACTTCAATAGAAGTATAACCTTCTCTAGCTAATTCCATTCCAAGTCGAATCGCGTCTAAATAATCATAACCATTAAATAAGTCACGATCAAGAGTTGCATCCTCTGGACATTCACATAGATCATATGCAGTAAATGCGAATTTTTCTGAATCTGGCGAATCTAATTCGTGACCGCGTACATCGCCCCAACTGTCTTTAACAGTAATAAAATTGACGTGTAGAATTTTATCCATAATTAACCTCAACCAAATGGATTCTCGTCAGAATCATCCCAAGGATTTTCTGATTCAGCAGGAGTAGGCGTATCAGTAGGCGTTGTATTGAACACATCGCCAAAATCAGGGATTGGGTCATTGGCAGGAGTAGTTGTGGTAGCCTTAGTGGTTGTTAGCTCCTTTAGCGCGGGAATTTCATATTCGCCCTTTTCAATGGTTTCAACACTATGAACAGATGCAATGTATGGACGCTTACCAACGCCGCCATTCTGCCGTTCATATTCTTCAGTTCCAATAACAACTCCGAATACCTTATTAACTAGCTTCTGTTCGTCCCATTCCCAATTAAAATTCTTATTCGACTTAGTTACGCTTGTAATAAACCCCTTAAAAAAAGGAAGTGCTTTATCTGAATAGCTGCGTACTAGGACACCATCACGAGGCCAATACTTTGTTTCACGCTTGTCCGCATCGTATAGCTTCTGATACCAATTCTTGTACTCGCCCTTACACACGTCCAGTTCAAGCCGTAGATACTTCTTTTCTGGATTATCGGTTACTTTCTTAATCCCTACAATATAAGCACCATCAGGGATTCTCTTAAAGCCACTGCCATTTTCTTGAATCTTGTCAAAATTATCAATCTTCTTCATACTTTACATACCTCACATTATTTTTCAGTTTATTTATTTCGACACCTCGGAGGTGTTGTTAACGCTTTTTCTGCACTCCACCCATTTTGTAACCTATCGCGAATTATCGACGCTTTTATCCCAACAATTTCTTCCCATTGAGAAGCCGTTTTAGTTTCATTGTTCCAAGCTATTAGTCTATTAGTTGTCGTATTGTTTGCTTGTTCTTTTGACGTTGCCCATTTACAATTTGTTGGACAATAATTACCGTTTACATCTTCTCGCTCAATAGTGCACTCTCCATATTTTGCATTTTCATCATATCCAGTTTCTTTCGCCCATTCGTAAAAATTTTCAAATTTATGCCATTCGTCGCAAACTGTAATACCACGAGCACCATAGTTTTTATATTTTGCAGAATGTTCATTATAGCATCTAGTCAATATACCATTCCAAATATTATATAATCTAGATTTTGACATACCATGCGTTTTGTGCCTAACACTTCTTGATTCAAGCGCATAGCACCCACAAGATGTAGTATTCCCAGTTGTTAATGAAGATGTACTTACAATCGTTGTATTACCACAATCACACTTACATACCCAAGTTGTGCATCGTACTCCATTATAATATTTATCTTTTGCACGTTCTACAACTAATAATCTGCCAAATTTTTGTCCGGTTAAATCTTTGATATGCCCAAGGCGCGTCATTTTCTGCCAACATCCACAACTAACGGTGTGTCCTGATTGTAAATTTGTTGCTGAAACAGAGCAATCGTTGCCACAGTCACATTCACATTTCCAATAAGTTTTATGCTGACCACTTGGAAGTATTCTTGATTCATCTTGCCCAATAACAACAAGCATTCCAAATCTCTTACCGGTTAAATCTTTTAACTTACTAATCTTTATCAATCTCCCTATATAAGATTTATTTAGAGTAGAGGGTTGATATAGGCAACCCTCTTAAACTAAGCTAGTTTGCAACCAAGCTTTGACCTCTATTATATTATATCACATTACCATATATTTGTCAAGTATTATTTTTAATAATCTTTCAGCGCATCAATGACCAGCATAATGTCATTGGGAATTTCATCCTTTTCAAATGCGCCTCTTGGTGTCTTAGCCGTGCTATTCTTAGCTCTTGTTTCAAACACATATTCGCCATTATCGTTGATTCGAGATAGTAGCACAGTGGTCATCTTGCTTTCAAGACAAATCTTATTGAGCTTGCGCCCATTAGTGAGCATACAAGTAAAGCCATCATCACTTGTCTGTGTGTGACCAATAAGAATCACAGTCAGGTCATCGCGCATCTTATTAGAAAAATCAACAATGCTATATACGCTCTGTGCTAAATCCATCCATTTATCATACGCCTTTTCCTTGGCTCGGCGCATCTCATCAGCTACCATACAACCATTTAGCGTATCAATCACAAGATATTTAATCTGCTTCTGCTTGTCATTGATTTGCTGCATTAGGCTATAAATGGAATTAGGGTCATCACATACAAAATAATTCTTATTAGTCTTATTGTACTGATTACGCCATCCCTTCCAACTTAACCCCTTGCCATCTGCATCAATATAGAATGTCAGCTTTGGGTCAAGATGCTCCAGACTAGTTGTCTTACCAGAACCGCTTGCTCCAAGAATCATAATTGCTTTACTCATTTACTTACTTAATCCTCCTTATCAATCTTCTTTTCAAGTGCTGTGAAATCAACACCAACTTTGTGACAGATGTAATTCACCGCATTAGCATTACCAAATCGCCAATACATATCATCCTTGTCGGTTGCTTTATTAGTATCTGCGCTATCTCTCAATAGAGTTTCAATAGCTTTAATAAATTTCTTCTTTGAAATCAAGCCGAACATTGACTTAATCCTCCTTAATTTCATTCAATTTCTTTACGAAAAATTCTTAAATAATTTTTAACTCCCGTCTCACTTCTGTTCAAATGTTTTGCTATTTTTGTACTCGACTCCATTTTATGCTCTTTAATGTATTTCTTTTCTTCTTCTGAATATATCGGGTATCCATTACCAGTAGTTTTTAATCCGTTTGCAAATGCGTGGCGTTCATTTTCTGACTTTGTAACCCATTCAAGATTATTAGCACAATTATTTTGTTTATTTCCATCTTTATGATTTACAAATTCTAAATGATTTGGATTTGGAATAAACGCCTCTGCAACCAATCTATGAACTAGATATAATTTTCTGTTGTTATTATCGCAAAACATTACTTGGTTATATCCACAATTATTTATCTTGGTCTTTCGTTTAATTCCAAATAAATTATAAATAGCACCATCATCAAAAATTACATATTTTTCTTTTATTAACTTTGCATCATTTATATCTTTGTTGTCGTTTTGTAATAACCTAATAAGCCTCTCTATTCTAAAACTTATTGTGGTCACAAATGCTTCTTCCTCTGTGTCATAAGTCCCAATATATAAAAGTTTTCCATTATCTCTTACTTTTGCTCTATATCTTCCATTGCTTCTTATATCACATTTATTTCCACATTTGTTAATAATTGCACATACAATAGTTTTGTCAATATTATACTTTTTACAATAAAATTCTACGTCATTCATATTATATATTCTCCTTATACAAGAAATATTAAAAGGGGAGAGTTGGTATAAGCAACTCTCCTAAATAATAGAAGTCAGCTACCCTCTATTAACCTTTCCTATATTATACCATAAAATTGTTTACTTGTCAAGTATTTTCCAGCATTTTATAATATTTTCTTTTTCTCCTGTTTTTATCCACTCACCATCTTCACTTTTTTTGTACTTGTCTTTTTCTTGAATGACGGCTTTAATACAATCGCCAACGTTTATTGGATTCTTACTATAATATTGGCGATTTACTTTGTGTGTTCTTTCAACACCAAAGCACAAATTATAAAATTTTACATAAACCGTACCATATCCTGTTGTCTTGATATCTAGTACTAACCAATCATTAGGGTCTGAATTGGGGTCACTGACCGTACAATATCCTAGATACTCAAGTTGCCATTTAATGCGGTCAACAATAGTAGCTGGTTTGATACTAGCTTGCTTAATTAAAGCCGTTATCAACGCCTTATTATCAATATCTCTGAATTGCTTCTCAGTTTCTTTGCCACAGCACGGTCTAATTGCATCTATCATTATATCATCAAATGATGATTTTGTCAATACCTTTGCTGAAATATATTTTTGATAAATCTCATATTCAACAATGAGCCGATTTGGTTGAGCAAATTTATCAAAATATCCAAGATGGAATAGGATTTCAATAGCTTTCTTATTGATTCTGGGATCATCCATAAGCGCTTGATATAGAGCGGCGCGATTCTTTATATTAGCCTTTCCAAGTTCATATAACGCCTCTGGTGCGCTCTTAGGCATATCTTTGATAGATGCCATAGTCTGCACGATACAGTTATTAGCGCGGTCTATATTGAACGCTCTGTTATCATCTCCAAATTGAATATCTTTAAGCTTATAGCCACGCTTTAACATCTCTTGCTTGATAAGGGCAACCTTATCTTTTTCGCCCTTATCAGTGAATCGTTGAAGGACACACTTATAAAATTCAAGCGGATAATGCGCCTTGAGATAAGCAATCGTTACGCTATCAATAGCCATACAATAAGCATGGGCGCTATTGAATCCATATGCGGCACTATTCTCAATAATCGTCCACACCTTATCAGCAAGCTCATGTGCCTTGTTATCATCATCAGTTTCACCAGTATCTAAGATTGCTTGAGCAAAATTCTTGATAAATTTTGGCTTTGCATCTTTGATGATATAATCTTTTTTCTTACTGATTGCCTTGATGATAGTATATGTCTCAGACATAGGGAAGCCAGCAAAGCCAAGAACTTTCATTAGAGATTCCTGATATAGAATAAATGATGATGAGCAGTATTCATCTTGAAGCAAATCATCAAGAGCCTTGATGCCATAATCAAAATGTTGCCGTTGTTCAAATGTCTGATACATAGACTGGAAAGATGGTCTGATTGCAGCTATAAACTGGGTCAATTCAGCAATATTCTTTGGCTTATATCGCATTACTTTTTGGGTTGACCTTGGCTGTTCACACTGATTGACGCATTGCGTATAACCATCTGCATAAATCTGCCACGTTGCATCATCATGTGCAATTTTTTCAAGAAGCTGGTTTACGGTAAACGGCTCAATTCCAGCCTCTTTATAAATATCATATGTTAAACCGATTGAATCAACAATAAGATAATCTTGTTTGAGATAACCAAAAGCATCAATCGTGCCTGATTCAATATTGGCTACAAGCACCTCTTTACCTGTTGCTTCAGATTTACACAGGCTGATGCCAATATCAGATTCAATGTCACCCTCATAGCATAAGCAGCCGCATGGATGCCCCTTTGCAGTATCATAAATGCCTAGATACTTTTTACATCCATCTACAAGCTTTTGATATTTTGGCTCGATATATTTATGGATATCAACAGTTTCGCCATCTTCAGCGTGTTTCTTGGCTGTTTCATAGCGGTCAATCTGCTTGCTTACTTCGTTAGCTGTATCAGGCTCAACATTATATGCTCTAGCATACATCTTCCATGCAGCTTTGAATTTAAGTGTACCAAGAGCCAATAGGTCATATGTGCCAAGTTCACCTACTAGGTCGCGCTGTGCCTGAATGAATGGCTGACGGTCACTGACGTTGTTATCAATATCAGGCGGCGTATGGCTATCCAAGACGCGCTCTTTGGTCAAGAATCGCTCTGAATACATAAGGACAGGACTATTGACCTTATCAACCTTAGTAAGCCGCAAGAGCTTGTTAAGATACATAGAAACAGCAGAGCCACGCCCTGATGGGGTCAAGATACCGCCATATTTCTCTTGCCCGCGCTTCATTACCATATATGACAAGATGAAATAATCAGCCATATTACAAGCCTCTATTTCGCCTATATCATGCTTGATCTCTTGATAATACTGTTGCAGCTTATCTTTGTTAATATCAGCCTTTTGCAAGAACCATTCATCTTTAAGAATTTGCTCAAAGATATGATTGCGTTCTTCTTGCGTTTTATTACGCAGCTCTTTGATAACAGGCACTTTTAATGAGCGGTCGAGCTTTATGTCCTCAAATTCAAACAACACATTGGTATTATTGATAGCGGCTTTAATCTGACCATCTGTCAATACGTCTTGTTGCTTAAACCGCTCAAACAGCACATCATATGTTGGATAGTCCATATACCATTCATCTTCATCCTCATAATGGATGTTGCCTGACTTGAGTAATTCATCTCTATCAAGCATTTGCGCTTCAGTGATAACATGGCTATCACAACCAGCAATGATTGGTATATTCAGTTCTTCACTAATTTGGATGATGCGCCGATTTAGCTCTTTTTGCTCTGGTGTATCGTGCGCCTGTACCTCAAGATAAAAATGAGGAAATTTCTGCACCAAACATCTAACTATATCGCCAATATCATCATATTTATTCCAGAAAGCGATACAAGCTGTTGTAATCATCACATCATCATATGGTAATAGACCAATCAATTCAAGGTCAATGCGAGGACGCGCATAATATCCATCTTTATTAGCAATGGATAGAATTTTATTGATTGCTTTGCGCCCTTTATCGGTTCGTGCCAATAGCACAATATGGCAGTTGCTTCTATCAGATTCGTGCCTGTCTTTTACCCAATATGCTTCAGCTCCATATATCCATCTGATATTCGTGCCATTCTTCTTATTAAATTTTTCTAGGTCATCATATTGCTTAAAATAATTGCCAGCCCATCCATGCTCTACTGTAGTATAGATACATGATTTATCACCATATCGCGCCTTTAGCTCATTCCAATAATCTACTGGTAAGAGCGGGCTATCTTTCATATATCTATTGCTTAGAGATGTATGCTTATGATAATTTACCCAAATTGGCTCATTCATCACTTCATCAGCTCAAATGCCTCTTCAGGCTGTTCATACTGAATAATACTGCCAAGATAGTATTCAATTTCATCATTCATACCATCAAGACAACAAAGAATTGCTCTGCCCGTAGTATTACATTCTCCTCGCTCTGTCAGCATAATAATATACTGACAACATCCGCCATTATGCACTTCGAGCCGCATCCTACCATTAAATTTCATATCATCACCAAATCCGCGCGTTGCATCATTTGTATCAATCTTGTGCATTATCTTGACTTGAAACACACCCGCATTATTTCTCAATTTGATAATATCACCAACACTATAATTCATTTTTTTATTCCTCCTTTATATAACCACCACAATATTCACATCTTTCCTCATTAGGATTATGAGGTGCGCCACAATGCGGACAGATTGTTGGATATTTTCCTTTCGGCTTAATCTTTGTCATGCCTATCAGTTTATCCCATTCAGATGGTGAATATTTAATACCGCTTGACATTGGTTCAACAAATTTATAATTGCCAGCCAACGGTGATTCAACAAACGCTCTAGTCCAATCTCTCATTTATGCTTCACCGGGCATACACACCCATCACCATTTTCAGCCTTAAAATAAATCGGGCTGATTCTATTTGCCGCATACGCTTTACAATCAGGCAGACATTCCATAGCATTAAGCAAATCTTGCGGATTGACCCACAGATTCAATTCCTCATCAAGCAGGTAATCAGCTACTTTCTTAGGATTATTCTTTTCCTTGATTTTATGTGTCTTGATATATACCTTGAGTTCACCAATATCAGGAAGGGTGATTTCTTTAGAACCGTCCATTGGCTTAACGATATGCTCAAGCTGCATTTCTTGTCCATGCCACTTTTCATCAATCTCAGGCAGGAGCGGCTTTTCGTTGAATCTAATAGCTACAAAACCGTCACATACACAATATTTTGTTTCGCCGTATTTATCTTTGTTCTCAAACATACCAACCAACACATCTCGACCAGTTGATTCAGCGTTCTTGATGATACGATTCGCCGCAGTTACAGTAGTCATAATTATTTACCTCTCGCCTTTTTATCAGCTCTAAAATCTACCAGTCTATTATCAGGGTCAAAATCCTGTGATGGTTTCGGCATGATATTATCTATCATATCATTAAACCAATCGTAGCTATGCAATCTGTTCCACAAATTCTTAAATTGTTCTTCTGTAAGAATTGGTAGTTTGAATTTTTCATCCATAATTATTTATTCTCTATAATCGTCATAAATTTCAAGCTTATAATGCTTCTCGTCGCGCCACTTACACGGTGGTGAGATTATAACTTCGTGTCCAGTTTCGTCAATCAATTCTTTTAGCTTAGCCATAGACGAAATATCGATATATGTAATATCACATTCGCTATTATTGCTCTTATTCCGTACTCGAGTCATATACATCTTGTACTTTTCATCCCCAAGACAAGGATACTCGTTAATTGCCCCAACATAAGATGGGTAGCCAATCGATGTGATGTTCAAGCAGAATTTCATAATAACAACCGCTCCTTTCATTTGATACTTGAATTATATCATAGATTAGAGCGGTTGTCAATAGTTTTTCCAAAGAATTTCTGTTGCAGATGAACCGCTATTAGGAGACTTAAATTCAATCTTTCTAAAATCTTTTGTCAATTTATCATAAATTGGATTATCATATCCACTTACTAACCATTTGCACTTACACTTTGTTAATCTATCAACAAATGCAATGTGTTGTTCATCAGTCATATCACATTCATATTTCTGATTAGATGCTCTAGTTGACATAACATACGGTGGGTCAAGATACATAAACACATCTGGACGATCATACTTATCAATCAAATCCATAATATCTCTATGTTCAATAATGACAGATGACAGACGGTTATGAATTTCAGGTAACTTATCAATCATTGAAAGAAAATCAGATGTTGATTTACTCATATTGCGCCTAACGATATGAGTAGTTGAAAAGCCGCCTACGCCATTGAATGATGAGCGATTAACACACAAGAAATAATACGCCCTATCTTCAAGTGGAATATCCGTCTTTAACAATTCTTTATATTCTTCTCTAAGTTGTGCTGAATAGTATGTTAAGTCCATTCGTGCTTTAAGATGTTCAAATAGTTCTTTGTTAGACAACACTTTGAATAAAGAATATACGTTTTCTTCTAAGTCATTATATACTTCAATGCCATTTTGCGGCTTTTGAAATAAGACAGATGCGCCACCACCAAATCCCTCAACATAAATTTCATAATCTTTTGGAAACTGATCAATGATGATATTTGTCATATACGATTTGCCTCCATAATATTTAATTGGAGATTTCATAAAACAACCACTCCTTTGCTATGATGAGTATATCACATAAAGGAGCGGTTGTCAAGAAAGTTTATTTAATTTTTTCTTAGGATTTTAACATCTACCAATTCTGTCTGTTTGAGCCATGCTAAATCATCTTCAGTGTCAATAATGGCTCGTCCTGTTTCTTCGTCAATCGTAAATCTATCTGGGTCGTATTCAATAGTGACTCGAATTGCGCCAACTTGTCCAGCTAATCTTGGGTCTGTGTCATAAATGTAACGGAATATATTCATATCAAATGTAATCAACCCATCATGGAGTTTAACATTAGATACACACCAAGCAACATCAACCTTATGCCTTACCTGCAAGACGAAATTTTGTTTAATAAATTCATCAAACGTCATATCACAACCATACTTTCTGATCTTGCTGAGTACATACAACCCTACTTGATTTACCTTGTTTGATTAGCTCATCTTGTAGGGTATTAGCAAATTCTACTTTGTTTGAAAATTCACTATGTACTAAGCACAATTTATCATAATCTATATTCTGATAATATTGCATTAGTTGGTTATAATTAGCATGAGATGAAAATGTATTCAAGCAATATATCTGAGCATTGTTCTGAATCGACTCACCATCAAGCATAATTTCTTTTGCGCCATGTTTGATTTCATATGCAAGCGTATTAGGACTAGCATAACCAGAGAATAGCACGGCATTACGGCTATTAGGCAAGATATATTTGAGATGCGCCAAAGCCCGTCCTGCATTTAACATACCGCTACTAGCTACTATAATGGCTCGTTCATTTGATTGCTGAATAGCTTGGCTTTCTTCCCATGATTCAATTAGCCGCAAGTTGAGCTTATCTTCATAATCTAGTTGCTCTGACCATGCTCTATAAATGCGACAAGCAAGCGGTGAATCAAGATAAACAGGAATCATCTGCCCATCAATCTTGCGCTCTGTGGCTCGTGTGCGCCATAGAACATCAAGAATATCCTCTACACGCTGTAAGCTAAAAGCTGGCATCAAGATACGGTTATATTGGTATATAGCCGCATTGATAATCTGCTCATCATACCAACGGTCTTTCTTCATACTATAGCATCTAGTTGGGTCGCTATATGTGCATTCGCCTACCACTACATTACATCTTGGCAACGGCTCGATTGGCGGCACGGATACACTCTTAGCCTCTGTATTGAAATCACCAGTAAAGCCAATTCGCTTGATACTATAACCCTGTTTGATTTCCAGCACAGCTTGAGCCGAATGGATGATATGACCAGCATGATAATATGTCAGCTTTGCACCGCCTACAATGGTCGTAGGAACGTTAAACGGCACTTCGATAAGCCATTGCATGACCTTATCAATATCAGCTTCAGTAGCCAATGGCGGCGCTTTGATACCATGCTTATTCTGCATCTTTATGCTATCCTGCGCCATGATTTTAATGCAATCATCCATCATTATCTTGAGGATAGGGATTGAGCCTTGAGGGATATAGATATATGCTTGCATACCCATAGCAACAGCGGCAAGCAACCCAAGACAATGGTCAGCATGTAGATGAGTAATGATAACGCCATGCACAGTCTTTGGCTTGATTTTCTTCAGCTGGTCACGGTTAGCGCGATAATCAGCTACTAGATTATTAGTCTGAATTAGACCCATATCAACAGCTAATTTGATATTGTCGAATCGAACAATCGTGCATGAACCAGTTACAGATGCGGCATTGCCACCAATGAAATGTAGATATGGCTTAGATGTGCCAGATGATTTAGCTGGCATTAGCCGCCTCCTCATCCTTTTTACCAGTAGGCAAATATGCCCATGCTACAACATCATCCCAATCACCATGATTGTCAAGATATAGTGAATTGTAACCAGCACATCCATCATCTGACATACAAGTATCCTGCCATACATAACCGTTTTTGCCCAACACTAGAATGTCACAGTAAATATCGGGTACTTCACAATCAAACATATAGGCAGGGTATTCATCCTTAGATAATCCCCATTCAGCAAATCCTTCAATTTCTTCCTCTGTAGGCGGTCTAGTCACAACCTCATGCCATACAATTTTTTCAATCCATTCCATTAAGCTGGCTTACCCTCCTTCCTCATCTTGATTACATTTCTCAGCATACAATCCATACAATTCAAATCTGCATCATTCCACATTTTATCTCTCTGTGCCGTCATGCGCGGGTCGATTTTTACATACTTGTCACAATCTGATTGGTAGTCACAGCGCATACAGGGGATTTGGTAGCAATGTTTAGGTCTACGACTCATTCATATTCCTCCTCATCATCTGAGCCAGAATCTACGTGAAATCCTATAGCTTGAGTAATAGCAGGGCTAGGTGCAATCTTTTCGGCGGCGGCTTCATGCTCTGCTTTATCAAGCTCTAGCTCCATCGACATGCGGTTAATCTTAGCATTGATAACTGACTGTACCAAATCCACAATCGAGCCACACAGAGGCAACAGCGAGCTTACAAACAGGACTGCTCCTCCTGCAATCCATAGTGGCGTTAGGCGGTCTTTATTCATAGGCGATTATCCTTTACTTCATAAAATAATACAAGAATCCAGAGAATGAGAAAGATAAACAGAATCAGACCATCATCCATTATTGACCTCATCCTCATTGTCTACTGATGTAGACATTTCTTTCATCTTTTCCATCCTGCCGTCAGCCTCACCAACCTTGGCTTTGATTAGGTCTTTAATCGCCTTAGCCGATGTTAGCGGGGTAATCTGCTTGCTAATTTCATAAATACAAGCATCCCATCCTGTCATTAGGCCGCGATTAAAATGCTCTTTCAGCTTTCCTTCAATGCTCTCAGCAATAATTTCTTTCAGCTTATCGTCAGACATAATATCCTCCTGTTCTAATATCGCACTGTGGGCAATATATTTCTGTTACTGTCTCATACTGTGGCGGCTCATCTACTTCACTATGATACACCTGATGTGTATATGACTCTAGCTTAGAGCCACATTCAGGACATCTCTCCATTGCCTCTAGCTCTCTAGTTGCCGCATATGCTAGGCGCATATCCTTGAGTGAGGCAAGATATAATAGGCAATCAGCCGCAATGTTCTCATCAGCACCCTTATAATGCTCTACAACAGCCTCTACAACTTCATCGTGCATATCGGTCATGGTACTAGCTCCAGCCACTCTGTATCGACAATGAAGCTATAATGATTATTTACATCGATATAAGCAAGCGTCTGATTCTTATGTTTAGCTACTGTCACAACTCTAAATCTATAATCTTCAAGTTCATAGTCACGTTCGTTAAAACTAATATCGGAAGCATATGCAGTCATTATATCATCAACTGAGATATGATTTGTCTTACACCAATCAGATACGGTATGTGGGTAATACCAATCAACAGCACCATGCTTGAATTTAACTTTATCCCCAACTTTAATCTCTCTTGGCTTCTTTGCTTCAGCCATTCTTTCCTTCAGCTCATCAATACCAACCTGTAACCGCCAATCATCATCTGGATGGCAACGAGCCTCGACCTTCTTACCGTCCTTACTCGTCATCGTCATGCGATTGCCCTCAATGTGTAGGTCATAATCGCCCTCTAATCACTTAGGTGCTAAATTCTTTTCGTAGAATTTGTATTCTAGTTTCATATCTTTCTTTTTCCTCTCTTTAATAATTTCATCATAATATATTTCCCACATCATTGCTTCGTCCTCCCAAACTTACATGATAATATTGGTATAAATATACGCATCATATTCATAGAAAATTTCATTTGTATGCAGATATCTACAAATCCATAAATTATCTGTATCATCCCAATTTTCTACAATAGCATATCGCAATCCATGCTTAAAAATTGTATCTTTGCATACTAGTCGCTTTGGCATTTTTTAATATCCTCCTAAATTAAAAATTAACAACGCTCATTGCATTAACAGCTCTCTGTTCAGTACGCTTAATATATCTATTCGCTGTAATGGCAACTGAACTATGCCCCATTGCCTTACTAATAACCTCAATAGGCACATCGGCTTCAGACATCATAGTAGCAAATGTGCGGCGCATGGTATGATTACTAATATGCAATTCTTCCCAATTCTCAATACCGGCTTTTCTAGCACATACCTTGAGCATGGCACTGGTATTCTTACCGTCCATTTTATTACCTCTATTGCCAACGAACAGATATTCGCAACCATCTTTGCGCTCATTGGCAATATAACTATCAATCAGCTTAATCGTCTCATCGGCCAGACCAACTAGTCTATCCTTATCACCCTTACCACGGATGACCAACACATTATTGCTACGGGATTCATACTGCTCAAGGGTGATATTAGCAAGCTCATGAATGCGCAAGCCGGTCTGAGCCAGCATCATAATAATCGCCTTATTGCGCAGATTGGTAGCCGCATTGACCATTGCCCTGACCTGTTCGCCATTAAGAGCCGACTGCTCACGATTCTTAATCTGAGGCGCTTCAAGCGTCTCAGCCGGATTGCGGCTGATAAACTCGTTGCGATACAGGAATTTGAAATATTCACGAACCGCTGATGTTCTCTGAGCAACAGATGCAGAGCTGAGATTGCTCATGCTGGACTGCCACAGCTCAAGGTCAATAGGCTTGATTTCGACTTCAGGCTTATTGACATATTCCAAGCAATTATCAATTGCCTTAGTGTATTCTCTGATTGTACCCTCGCTACGATGCTTTGCCTTGAGGCTCATAATAAACAGTTTATTCATAATGTTCAGCTCCTTTATTTGATGGTTTAAGTATAGCACCATAGCGGCGATTTGTCAAGCCGATTGGGAATTTTTATATTTTTTCCCAACCAGCTTGTGTCTATTTACCTTAAATTTTTATTTTTAACCATCAACATAAATGATAAGGGTATCATCTTTGGCTTTCAAACCAGTAACAGGCAATCCCAGCACCCATTCTTCACTTGCGCCCAAAAGATCACCATTTAGAGTCATGCGACCTTTGCGGTCTTTGAGATAACGACCGCAAGTGTTTTCATTTATTACTTCAATACCATTTCCATCATAAAACATCAGCGCTCCTTTTACAGCACCGATTACATTTTTAATCATGCCCAAAGTCATTTTTATCAATTCCTTTCTTTTGATAGTTCTATTGTATCATATTAGGGCTTGTTTGTCAAATGTTATTTTTCTGTTTCGGGAAATGCCTCACATACTCTGACACCATCAGCATATAGATACCACCTACCACTTTCGGAATCTTGCTCAAACTCATATCTAGTAGTAATATTTAACTCCATGTTTATATCATTTTGAGAAACTTTAATTGGTACAAGCTCATTGCTATAGCATACAGGCGATTCACCAATCAGCTCGTCACCGCAATAAATTTTGACTCCGCGCAATCCTTTTGTATAGAACATCTCATCACCTCTTTCTTTTAGAAAAATCCCTATAATCTTTCGACCATAGGGATTTTAACAGGAGGATTATTTACTCATTGATTTCTGCCTTCAATACACTCGTTGGCTTAAATGTAAGAGCATACTTAGCAGGAACTTCAATGGTTTCACCAGTCTGTGGATTACGCGCCGTTCTTGCATCACGCAGCTTAGTTGTGAACTTGCCAAAGTCACGAATCACAACATCTTCATGCTGGACTAGGCTATTCTTGATATAGTCAATAAACGTATCTACAATCTCAGTTGTGTCCTTGACCGTATTCTCTGTGCTGTCTGCTACAAACTTGACAATTTCTTTCTTGGTCATAAATTCTTTTTAATTTCCTTTCAGTTTCTAATAAAATTTTATTAAAACAAGTCGCAATGTTCATGCGCATATTGACTTGATATATAAGGTTATTGTTCCACTATCAACTACTTACAGGGTCATCTTACCCAAGCCCTATATTATGTTGCGTCGAGCTCGACACGTCATTTATCCTTGGACTTAATGACGTTTTCGATAAATGCGCGGAATTGGCTTTTGTCACCGCGCTATGAACCTCTAACCTGATCGTTCTTTGTATGGTTTATTGCTGACCATCAACAGCGCCCTTCAACTAGCATTCAGGACTATACAGTGTATTTATGGCTACCTGCAAACCATTATGCCACACTCCCTACAAACCACTGTTAGCGTGAAATTTACAGTTGCGCAACCATCTTAAAATCAAGAGTGTGGCAGCATTGCCGCATAGCATCAGGTGGTCAGCCATCAGCTATTCAGCAACTAGCATTACAACCTATAAACTAGACTATCCGCAGTGACCAAATCTTGAGGACTGTCTTACAAAGCTAGGATTTTCGGCTTTTCCACCAGACGGCTATCAAGTGTGCTTACAATGCTGAGTAGAGGCATGATAGACGTTTTGACCGTGGTAGGATTCGAACCTACATCTCAACTGCTATGGACAGAGAGTATTACCAATTAGGAGACGCGGTCATATGGTAGTAGGCTTTAGGCTCAACCTACTGGAACCACCATTGATTTGTTTTTATCAACCCTAGGCATTGATTGGCTAGTAATTCAAACAATTGTCAACAAACCATAACTACTGGTCTGCGTGGTCGGACTCCAACCGACAAGGCTTACGCCGCCGCATTTTGAGTGCGGTATGTTTAGCAATTTCATCACACGCAGATATTTATCTCAAGCCGACTTCCTACCTCATAGCTATTTCTAGCATCGGCTCGTGAATGATGTTTACATATGATGTGCTATCACGCCAAAAAATCCATGTTGCTAAGGCATATCCCAACACACAACATAATGCTTAGCAAGACAAATTTGTGTGCCAGTAGTCGCTAACTACTCTTGGGAACAAGTGAATATCGAACTACCATTTCTGGACGGTGCGACCGATTTATTCTTGTGCAAAGCACTATGTTCATTCACTGTTAGTGACTCGCGATCAGGCTTCCTCTGATTTAACTGTCACCATTGCCACGATTTACTCCTTAGATGATGACTGCCTCTAAGCCAACATTCCATATGTATGTAATATCCTTATATCACCTTCGCCGTTATGTTTTTGCATGGGTGCTAACGTGGCACGATTGGACGCGACCCCAATTCTCTAGTCTGTATCTGCCGCTTCTCAAACTCTGCGCAGACCCCAGTACGGGCGTGATATAGATTTGACGGTTATCTTCAAATCCGGTCGGATATTATATTGTTTGTCAATCCCAATCCCTTTCATTATGCCGAACAGATTGACCGGTGCGCCCTACTTGGAATTACTCAGCACTGCGGTCGTGCTATTCATTCTTATCTCATTTGTCTCACGCACGTTCCCTACATGACGATGGCTGTTCATCTCACTCCATTTACTACTGCTGCTATTTCTCGAGTGGTCTCATTACCAACAAGTTCTATAACCTTGTAAGGTGCTCTCTGAGCTTCGTAGCACCATCATCTTTACATTCTCAATTATACCACATTTGATTTTATTTGTCAAGTGTCTTTTCCCATAATTTCTGCTGTTTTATTTAAAACTTCTGCAAGTTGCATATTGGCTTTACTCCAACGGTAGGACACAATCAGCATCCCAACTGCAACGCCAGCCGCAAATGAACCTAGACAAGATAATAAAATAATCATACACTAATAATCAATAAATTACCCTAAACATCTAACCCTATAAACTTACCCTACTTAATCAACTAATCTGAATTTTCTTCATTATTAGTCAATTCTTTCTTTGCTAGACGAGCAAATTTGAGCCGTTCTGACGCTGCTTGCTTCTGTTCATCGGTCATTGAGCGGGTACGAAATGGATTGTTGCCTAGACGAAATGGGTACAATTCACAGTCATGGATAACACAATTCTTTACTTCATAAGCCGAGCCGCAGCTACATTCCAAGCAGTGTTGTCTTATTGCTTTTAGTGGAGATTTTTCCATATTACTTAAACCTCTTGGCAATCGCCTTATCGACCATTTCTTCAAAATACTTGACCACTTGAGCATCCGCATTTTTCAACTCTGAGAAAGACGGCGCAAGCGATTTGATTTCTTGCTTTTTGAGAATTGCAGTGCTCACATTCTGTACTACCTTATCAATAATCTCAGCTTTGTTTTCTTTAACAATCTGACGCGCTTCTTCTTCTGTTAAGCTGTATTTGCCTTCTGTTAATAGATTTTTTGTGATTGATTTCACTATACCATCTCTGACATCTTGCTTAAAATCATAAGAATCATATCCTTCATACCAGTTGTCATCAATATCAAAATATAATCGCATATTGTCACCTCGTTAAATTTTGATTTTATCGTGGTCTGCGCGGATGGCTTCGAACCATCATATACCTTGTGAGGGCCTCACAATTATAAGTTGTGGGCTATGACCAATTTAGCTACGCGCAGATATTGGTTGCGGTTTTATGCAGACCGCAAACTGCTATTTAATTACATAAAACTTTTAATATATTCTACAACTTCATCATACGTATGTTTTTGCGCATACCTACTAAATCTTTTATGGTCTAAGCCTAGATGCTTTGCCCATCCAGTTGCTGTAAAACACTCATCATTAATTTTATACCATACATATTTTTCGGACAAAGGTATTTGCAATTCTTTCTTTGTCGGTTTATATACTCCAACAGCCTTTCTATAACGTATAATATCTTTTCTGTCGAATGGCAATGAATAGAAACGTAAAATTTTTCTAACAGTATTATCAGTTACTCCAAGTTCTTTACCTATTTGTACCAAACTATAATATTTTATTTTTTCTTCAAAATATTCTTTCGGCTTCCAATTTTCTCTTCTTCTTTGTTTTTCGCAAGCGCTACAATAAATCGAATGTTTATTCTTTATCTCTTTTCCACAACATTTACATTTGTTCGGTGTATAGTCTGGATGATATGAATAAAATTGATGTTTTTGATTTCCTGATCTTGTTACCCATTCAAGATTTTTGTAATAGTTATTTGTCTTGTCTAGGTCTTTATGATTTACCTCTGCGCCTTCAAAATATCCGTCTACGAAAGCCATCGCAACTACAACATGGACTCCAATTTGTTTTCGATGACCATTATTATGTAAACTTACTTGCTTATATCCACAATTTGTAGTTGTCTGATAAATATGTCTTGGTACTTTGTTTTGATAACTAATTATGTCACCATAATTACTTACTTTGTATAATCCTTCGTACCCAACTACATCTTTCCAAATTTCCTGTTCCATAATTTTAATCTTCCTTTCAAGATTTAATTTATATAAAAGGCTTGATGGAAAGGCATCATTATCTCAACAGTTAATTACTCTGTTGCTACCCTTTTATTTTTTTATTTGAGCCTTTTATCGTCATGCTCAGGACTATATTCTAGGAGGTTCACAATGAAGAACTGTAATTGAGATTGCCCAATCTCTCAACCACATCTGTATTATACCATAAGAAATACTTTTTGTCAAGCATTATTTTCAAATTTATTTTTAATATCTGTCCATCTTTTAATCTGGTCATCTACACGCACCCATTCACCATAATGCAAATCTGGGTCAAACCACCATAAGCCAATCAACTTCCACACATCATCAATATACATATACTCGTAATCCTTGACTTCTATCTGTCTGAACGGATTCTCAAACCCATGCCATTCAAAGAAATCAACAACAAACTGGATGTCACATTCGTGATTAACAGTAAATGCTACAACATCATCAAAATCGTCCCACACACAAGACGCATTATCAAATTTGATTTCTGTCCCATCTTCTCTATAAAAAGCAAGACAACTTCCTTTACGCTTCTTTACATCATTATACTGGCACACATATTCATGGCAATGCGCCTCATACTCATCATCAAATTCTGCGCCGCAATATTCACATTTATAAATTGTTGTTTCAGTCATTTGAACAACTCCTCCTTCGTTTGTTTAACAATACTGATTATGCCACAAACCAAAAGAATACAAGTGCCAATAATTGCTAATGAAAGTGCGATAAGACCAGTATAACTAACAATATTCCATAATACATCAATCATTCAAACAATTCCTCCATTTCTCTAACATGATATTGTCTATTTTTCAAATCATCCACTCTAGTTCTAACCAATTCCCAATTTGAATTAGCAAATCCGCTTTTCATCACATCAGCTATAATCTGCTCATCTTTATATTTCCGCCGTTCGAGCCGTAAATCATGTAGCATCTTATATATCTTATATCCATCTCTAGCATTATATGAATTGAACTCAATAGCATGAAGCACGTCTTGAATTTTATTCTCCACCTCTTGCAGCTTATATTCAACCCATGTTACCCTTGCTACAAGCTGGTCATGCAAATCACAGAACGAGCCGATTTGCGCTAATGCCGAATCATAATCGATTAAGTCTACATTTGTAAACTGGTCGAAATCGACGGGTTTAGATGGCGCATCAATCTGTTGCACAAAATAACCAAGATTGCGCATTTGTTTTGGCAGATTAGAAAGCGCATTATCGGCTTTGATTTTATTGTTGAATTGAAATGATTCATTCAATTCAGGTGTTGGTGTCCATTGTCCTATTGCATTGTGCATAAGATAGTATTTTTGATTATAGAGTACATACATTAGCATCACCTACGGCTCAATTATACCATATTCATTTACATTTGTCAATAGGATATTTGCCCATTCTGCATTTTCATCTTCGTCAGCATAGAAAAATTTATGACCACCAATCGTCATCGCATAATTCTGCGATTCATGCCATGGACTATCGCACAAAGATGGCGCATAGAAAAACAGAATTGGCTTTTCGGTCACAAATTGCCCCATGTCAAAAATATCATGCACAGCATCCATGACCTCAATATACATTTTCGGATTCTGTTTATCAAGCTGGTCGTTCCATGCCACATATCCATACGCTTTCTGAACTTCACGCGCCGATAAGCCGCTCTTTACCATTGCATCAAAATAGCACTGAGCAACGGTCAACTTGCCTTCATACGGCTCATATGCGCATTCACCGGCCATTACAGATTCAATAAACCAACGATCATCCTCTGTCAGATTGATAGGCGATTTATAATATTCAATTTCAGGCTCAGGCTCGGATTCAACAATTTGCGGCTCAATCCACATCGGTTCGGCATTAGGTTCGTCAACTTTAATCTTTGCTTCCTGCTCTTGGCTTTCGTTTGCTTTATTCAGATATGAATAATCGCCATCTTGAATTGGAAACAGTACAATACACATAAAAAATACTACACCAAGAAAACATAATACAAGTCCTGCAATGGTAATTCTGGTTGTACGCTTCATTTTAATTTTCCTCCTCAATATTCATTCTTCATTTTGTGGTTCGTATATATGTATATCACATTTGATTTCATTTGTCAAGTACGAATTTCAATTTTCATTTCACGATTGTAAATATCAAGCCTGATTTTAGAATTTCATTTTCAGCCTGTATTTACATATAAGAAAATCAATTTCCATTTTGTGGCTCGTACATATATAGATATTTATATGCATACACATATACAATAACAATAATCATTATCATTTTCATATACATATATCAGTCAACTGACACATTCACATATCCATGTGCATATACACTTACATATTCATATGCAGATACATCTATATCATCATGCACATAAATGATATAGATAACAATACGCATGATATAGATATATGTATTTATAGACAATACGCAGCTTTATTTCTATAAATATAAACATTACTTTCATGCACATATTGATTAGCATATTAGCATCAAAGTCAACATCATTCACATTTTTCATATGAATATTCACTCACATCATCACATTTTTCGTAGGAGATTTGTATGCATTCACACATTTTTCCATCGTAAAATAATGTGCGGCTGTCAAATCAATGTGCCGATATCGGCATAAAACAAGCCTGTTGCTCATATATGCGCCGAATAATCTTGCTGTCACCACGCCACCACAAGCCACTCGCGCCGCTTTCACATCTACCTTAGGCAAGATATGCCCATAGTCGATTCGAACCGTCACGAGCCAACAGAGCTACCATAGCCGCTTTGCGTCGCGCGACGCTGTTATATATATACACATATTTGCCGGGGAAAATGGTGTTGCTGTAATCCGCACACGCGCGTGTGAGAAAAATCCGGCTCGATTTTTTTCGCGCCGAGCTAGTATATGTACTGTATATTGCTGGGAAAATGTAAAAAAATTGTAAGGTGCGCTCGTGCTTATGCCCGCTCGACCCCTTGATTTTTGCTTTAGTTGGATAAAGCATGGTGGCAAAATATGACAGTTAGAGCGCTTTAACCGGATTTGTAAAAAAATGGAAATGGTCTGAAAAGTTGGAAATTGTGCATATTGTACAATGCCGTTCTGGCGGCTCTGGCGGACGTATACGGCGCGAACTGTGCCGGGAATATAGGAACATAGGGAATACAAAAAAAGCCCGTCAGCACATAGCCAACGGGCTTGTATCTGTATTTCTGTTTTATGTTCTCATCGTCCTTTCCATTCTCAGTCGTTCAGCGCCTTACTACAGGCTTTTTGGCATGTCCGGCTATGTTTATACGTTTTTTCTGTTTGCGGCGTGGTGGGCTTGCTGTGCCGTCTCAAGCGTATATGCTATTAAATTCTTGTATCATACCAGCGCGGCGCGCGTAATGTTCCTGACATTTTTTACCATATGCGTCTGAACCGTGCCGACGTGCAAGAAAGAAAACATCACATAGACGGGAACGCCGCGCCTGAAAAGTTCTCCAGTCTGTATATTGCTGCGCGTCGAACACTAGCACGGATCCGCAAAACTCATTATAGCAAGTATAATCATGCTTTGATTCTTCCAGATGAAACTTCCCAGATTTTGCCAGCTTCTTTACAATTTCCATTTTCTCCCAATGATCGCTAGGTATAAAACGCACGGCAGGAATAGTATAATTTTCCAAAGTCATATACTGGAAATGATTTTTTCTGGCAATAGTACGAACGCTATTCATAAAATTTGTAATTTTTTTCATGGTAAAATCCTCCCTTAAAATTTACAATTTTTTACACTCTGTACCCGCTCAACCACCTTGTAAAAAAGTGGTAAAATTTCCGGACGCGGATGCTTCATCTTGCAAAACTCCGCAAACGTCGCAGGCTGACAAGCGCAAGCGGCTATATAGTCTTGATCGTTGTCAATGTCATACCCTACAGAGTCGGCGAGACGCTGCAAAGATAGCAATTTTTTGTCCCAGTATTTTACGGTGTGCATATTTTAACCCCCTAAAATTTTACAAACAAGCGCAGGAATCCAAAAACAAGCGGACAGTGCAAACAATCCAAAAATTCCCTGGAATACCCAATAAATTGGATTTAGGCGGCGTTTGCGTTTCCTATTTTTTACCACGTTATGCCCTCCTTAAAAAATTGTAAACATTTTCCAAAGATTCTTCCGTTTCCCACATTTTTACAAGATATTCTTTGGCGGACTTGCAAGCCGAAGAAATAAGCGTTGCGCGTTGTTCATTCAAAAATTTTCTAAAATTTTCCTTGCTTTCCAAAACTTGACGGAGTTCAGCGTTGACTGATGCACGGAGTAAACCCACGTCACAATAGCGATATTCTCTCGCATGATTGCAAGATTTTTCTATCGTTTCGGAAATTTCCTTATTATGCCAAAGATAATTTTTAAGCGCATTTTCTGCTATAGTCGGCGTGTTTTGCGCGATATACAAAGTTTTAAAATCTTCCATTGTAAAAATCTCCTTTTATAAAAAAATGCTCATGGAATAGGGCTTTTTTGAACGGAAACCCTTTAGAAACCGCGCGCAAATGTTTACTCTTCGTCTGTTTCCTTATACTGGATTTTTCCTTCTTCTTCCAGCTCGTCAATGGCGGCGCTGATTGCCTGTCCTAACAGATAGCATCTGATAGTTACGTCACAATATTCCGCACCCTGCTTTACTGCCTCGCCAATATCCTGTCCGAACTCATTACAAGCATCTTCCAGTTCGTCCATATTATGACAAAGATTTTCTTCTGCCTGCCACGCGTTAAAAGTGTAGCTCCCGCTCCCGTTACCGGTCACGCTGTCATCACACCACAAGTCATCGTTGGCTTTTTCTTCCAGCTCCTCCCGGTCTGTAAAATCCCAGTTCTCAAGATTTTCCAGGATTGCCTGTTTCGCGTCGTTGGTTACATTTTCCATATAGTTATACATTTTTTTGTTCCTCCTAAAATATGTTTGTATTTGTTTGTTTATCGTGTCTTAAGTATAACCGATATTTTTCTTTCTGTCAATCGTCATATTGCACAAAATTGAATTGATGTTTTTTGTTTATTTTAGCGGCATAGGGTCGGCGGTGTATTTCAACCGCCTTCCCATTGCATTGCTTTACTTCTCTGCAATATCGGCCAGTAAATCGGCGATACGCTCAAGAGCTTCAGCAATACGTCTTAAAACCGCTATCATTTCATCACCCCTTTCGTTTCCGTCTGTCTATATGATAGCGCAAGACACTAGAAAAGTCAATATCTTTACAAGTAAAATATTACACAAAAAAGTGCGGCTGATTTTATACAAATTGACGAAACGGATATTATATATATATTATAGTATGTCATAGCTGGACTGGACTAAAAAGCTATAATACCGCTGTGAGGCGCTCAGAGCCGTTTTAAGCCGTTTTTAAGTCAAGACGTGTTTTTATATGCCCGATCTTTTTATTCCGTTATTCATATTTTATACAGTTTCAATATTCACTGTTTTAATGGTAAATGACTATGATATACAAGTAAAAAGTTAGAATATACTAGAATACAATGAATAATTGTATAGATATTCTATGAATATACTGTATAAATATTTATTTCTGTATTATTGAGAATCATCCCTATTATTTAATCAATATATTCATATCGATATTGATTATATTATATTTTTATCAATAGATTGTATCGGTATATATAGCTATATATTGTATTGATTATAATGGTTACAATATGGTAACAGTATTTGGATATCGATATAATTGTATTGGTATCTAAAATATAGTAATAGTATGTTTTGTATGTTAGTATCTTTTAGATACTTAGAATATTTTTGATAGTATGTTTCTGGTTGATAGTAGGTTTATAGTGGATACCAAAACGTGCTACACGTGTAATACGTAGCGTGCTACATATCGATTTTAGACTATTGATTTACCGATTTCTGATCAGTTGATTTTAGTCCACAAATGTAAACTTGTTGGATTTCCAACAAATGCAGGTAAAACAAGGCGATACGCCCGCAAAGTGCTATTTTCGGGTGTTTTTTATACTAGCAGCATTTTCCAGGACGGGGGCATAGTTATGGATGAAAAAGGTAGAAATAGAAGAAAATGCCTACGAGCACAACAAACCACACAACCTGTAATGCTTTGTATATTGTAACAAGTCATAAATCCACAAACAACACATCTTGTAACCGAACAATCATCATCAATAATTAAAAAATCGACCCGATAATTTTAATTACACCTAATAGCATGACATATAATTAAAACCAACTTTAATTAAATAAATTTACAATTTGTTAACAAACATATGATTAAAATATGGTATAATTAGTATAAGATTTAGATGGATTTAATTTTTGTCTAAATCGTGATACTAATATAATACGCTAGTATTATTATAGTGTCATCATTTAGACAAAAATTTTTTTCATTTAGACAAAAATGTAAAAGAGGCTTATTTTATATGAGAAAACAAAACATAAAACAACCAACAGGCGCTGAATTGATTGAATCACTAGAAAAGATAGAAGGGCGCGAATTGAAATATCAAGAGCTATGCAAGGCGCTCAATCTAACGCCAAAAGGTGGTTGCTCCAAAGTAACACAACTTGACAACATCAGAAATTATTGTCAACTGGATATGTTAGAACGCCCCACCCGCTATATTGTCCAAGAGGTCTATCCTGAAGCCGACGCGCTTATCAATGAGTTAGACAAAGATTCATATCAAGCCGCATTTGAAGCCGCCCTTTATCAAATATTTCTCAAGACCAACTGCGCCACTATATATGCGTCAACTAGCAATTTACTCAGAATGTTTCAAGAGGTCAATGATAATTTCAGCTATACATATAGCCAAGCCGTATCAGGCTCAGAGCATTATGGTTATATGAGCTTAGTCAATGGCGTTATATATAATATTCTTGCTCAATGGACTAGGCGCAAATTGCTAACTATGAAGAACCGCTATGTTATTGACCTGAATAGGGGTTATCGTCTCTATAAGCAGCGGAGCAATCCTGAAACAAAAGATACATGGCTCGAAACATATGACGTGCCAGAAGACAGCCCATATCATCAGACCTGTCTTTCTATCTATTCAAAAGCCGTCAACGAGATAATGCCGCCAAATTGGGGCAAGGTCATAGACAATAGGGTCTACAAGCCATATGTGTCAACAGAGCAATATAAGGCGTTTGAGGCACGGCTTGCTCAATTAACTCAAGAGGCATTTGGCGGTGAATATATTAAAGTCAAAGAGGTCTATATCATCAAGCCAGCCACCAAGGAATGGATAGTCAATCGGCTCTTAGATGTCTATGAGCATTATCCTAGCTTCGAGAAAATCAACAAAGAAGCTTGCACTAAGATTATTCAGACCAGCCAACTTAGTTGTATTACAGGTAAGCAGCGGCGTGAATTTGTTGACATCAATATGAGCAATAAGCAGAGTGACAAGCTCAAGGATTTAGTTGCTAGTGAAAAACAATAAAAAAATCTGCCCCAATTTATTCCCTACATATATAGGGTCTTGGGGCAGATTTCATTTTATTTAGTTGTTTTACTACTACCAGTCGGTGTATAATCTGAATTGAATATGGAGTTTGACGGATAACCCGTTTTTAAATAATTAGCACCATTATAGGCGCTCAATCTATTTGTTACATATTGTTTATATTTACATCCTAGCGTTGTTTCTACACATTCGGGCCAATTTTCTCTCAGTTGTTTATATTCTGCTTCAGCTCGTTTCACATCTTCACTAAATTTGCAAATGCGCCAATTCGAGCATCCATCGCATACTGATACCTCATTTGTATTCATTGTAATTTTCATACCTGTTTCACCACCATCAGTGTTCCACGCAAAAATCCATCATCTTTAAGTTCATATTTAATATTATTACTATCGCTTAAAAAATCACATATGGTCTCAAAAATATCATCTTTACCACGTTCAATGAGTTCTTCTTTTGTTAAGTCATTAACAACCCAATTTAGGTAGTTTAGATTAACAAGTCCACTTAACTCAACAATTTGTCTATCAATTTGAAGTAATGTTCGTTTATATTCATTACATTTGATACATGGTGCAACATAACCGCCCAGTTTTCTAATCAGCCAATGTTTGAATTTAATCCACATTTTTCTGCACCCCATAGTTACAAAATCCATTTGGTTCAGGGTCATCTAGTCCAAATGGGTTAAAACAATACGGTATATTTTCATCATTTGTTCCAAAATACTCACAATTCTTACATCTCACAACCGACACAGTATCAACGGTCGAGCAATTTCGCAGAAAGTTGAGGATACTGTGTCGTTCTTTTGCATCAAGAACGTGTTCGGACACCCACTTAGCTTCTTCGTCAGCATCAATTAGTCGCATTTATCAACCCTCCATATCTTTTACAGGCTTACCGTCTTTATCGGTAAGCACACACCAGCGTTTTATATCTTCCCATTGAATATAATCCACAAGGCTCTCTGTTTCCCAACATTCTAGCAGATTATTGTAATAAGCGACAATAAAATCATTATCATTATATGAATACAAGTTATTTGGGGTTTCTTTCATCTGTAAGATATGATATGCACCACTAACTGGCCAAGCTTTATCTTTAGATGGATACCACCCATCATCTTTAAGCGTTGGATAATGCCAAATCATTTATCAACTCTCCTATTCCATGCCTCTATCACTTCGGTCTTTGTAAAATAGAGTTGTGTTTGTGTATTACAATTTGCGCATTTAGCATGATACGTTTCGCCAGTATCCCAAAATGAATCTTTTATTCTAATAATGTCAATCGATTTACAGCCGCAGAATGGACACGGCTTTAACCTAACCATTTATCAATCATTCCTTTCAGCAATCAAATTCAAACACAATACGCACATCATCTTCTGTGCCACCTTCTGGAATAAGCCGTCTCAGCCCTTCCATCGTTTCATCATAAAACCAAGATGCACATTCTCTATATGTGATTGGCGCAAAATAGCAAGCGGTATAATATTGTTTTAATTCGTCTCTGGGATATTCACCATTGATTAAATCAACCATTTCTGTTTCTGTTAGTTTAACAATATTACGCCCCCATATATCTCCACTATAAGAATTTGGCTGTTTTCCATTCATAATATAATCACGATACGTTGTCTCGTCAACATAGCCATATTTTCTATGTAACTGTTCCCAATCATATTCGTGCAATTCTCTCAATGTAAGCCAAGAGCCATAGCCATATTCATCTCCAAACAGCACATCATTTTTAGACATATCATCTGGATAACCCTTTAGTTTAGCAATAGGCTTGAACCGTTCGCCAATTCTACAACCAGCAAATCCCTCACTATTTCTAACTCCTGCAAGAATGGCAAACAAGTCATAATTGCGACTATCGTCAGGGATGTTCATCCATTCTTCCATAGCCCATTTCTTATCTGAAGCTGGGTCATAGTATGGATTCTTAAAAACTTTAGCAGTTGATAGCTCCCATACGCCATTACGCCGTACCTCGGCAATCATGTTAATATCAGTTCCCATTTAATCAATCCTTTCTTCAGCAATTCCATCAGCCGTACTATAGCAGATATGCTTAATTCCCAATTCTTTTATATATTTCATACAAGCAGGACATGGACGCGCCATTGCTTTATTGCCGTTTGCATATTCACGATATACATATAGCGTCGATTTGCTAAAATCAATATCCAGATATTTTACTTTACTCAATGCCCTGATTTCAGCATGAAGCGAATTTATCACGCCGCTTTGATTAGGGTCAAATTCACGTTCTGCATTAAGCCGCTTCTGTAATGGGCTTGTTTTAGTGCTATTGCATCCAGTAGCAAGCAATACGCCCTTATAGTACAGAGCTGCGCCAAGGTGGTATCTGGGAAATTCAGATTCTTTGCTTGCTCTACAAGCTGATTCAATGCCGCGCTTAATTCTCTGATTCATTACTTTTCTTCCAATTCTTTAATCAATCTATCAATATACCATCTTGCCTTTTTTACGTCCTCAATGCCATTTTTTTCTTCATAGCGCCATAAATATTTAATAGCATTAGCTGTGCATACTGCTTCAATACCTGTCTTGCTCACAGTTGCGGCTTTGAGTGCATCAATACACTCAATACCGCCTTGATTATAATGAGACGGATGATTGACCATATCTACATCAGGCTCAACATCGTTGCATTCATTTTCAGTATTTTCACAAGCTACTGGGACAAGCTCTTTATACCAGTTATAGCATTTGTTGAGCATATCATCGCTCATTTCATCAAAGATACAAGCATAAGTGTCTGTATATTCATCGATTTCTTTATCATATTTTTTCGATAATGGGCAATCTGTACAATTAAATGTCTTATTGTCGCAGAAATCATAAAGAGCTTGTGCCTTTTCATCTCTTGTCATATTTATTCATCCTCCTCATTTTCATCACAATCTTCATCTACAAAATGGACATCTACGTTAAAAATTTCTTTTAGAACATCAATAGCCTCTTTTGGCTCAATGCGGAAAAATTCTCTATCAGGGTTGACCCGCTCTTTGTCAAAATATTTATGAATCTGCGATTCAAGCTCAAAACAATCATCGCTGAATACAAAGCAATAAGCATGAAATGGCTCAGGCAGAGATGAGCTTGATAATTCTTTCACCCTGATACTAGGGTTCAATCTGCGCGTGCAACCAATTTTTGTCAGATTTGGCAGACTGGGCGATGTAATCACATATAGCCAACCGGCCTTACTATGACTTTCACGATAAACAATGGAATCGAGACGCTTGTCAATACTAGCTAATTTAGATTTAATCCTATTACGCTCATCATCTGTTAGTGCTTTATCAAACGCAATATTCATTGCTTTCTTTTCTTCCAGCAACTTAGCGCGTTCTCTGGCAATATCAGCCAACAACTGCTCTTGTTCTCTCAATCTGCGCTTTTCTTCACGGATTCGCGCCTTTTCTTCTTTCTGTTTGATCTTGATAGCTAAGTTGACATTTAGCATATCAAGTCGCGCCTTTACATATTCAGCATTAAGCGCCAATCCGACTTTATTTGCTTTAGACTGATAAGAATTAAATTTATTCTTAATCAATTCTTTGCTTTTAGCAA
>ERZ1034925.31-NODE-31-length-90118-cov-23.581249_pt1 | contig 90118 bp, 142 predicted proteins | sample MGYA00520687_ERZ1034925 | MGnify/ENA primary metagenome ERZ1034925 (study PRJEB33766, sample SAMN09781758) | gut metagenome | biome: gut microbiome | host: Homo sapiens | place: Madagascar | study: EMG produced TPA metagenomics assembly of the PRJNA485056 data set... | reverse complement strand
ATAAAACTTATTTTTAAAAAAATAACGTTTTTCTTCTAATCTGTAGTTTCTAAAAGGATTATATTGCCAATCTAGAAATCCTTTTGTTCTATACTTTTTAGTATTTAGTTTAAAAATAATAGGCTCAATGAGGATACTCATATTTAGCGTATTTATTAACAAGTAACCCGAAGTTTTGAAAACTTCCTATATCTACATGGCTTTTAAGCTTTCTTCCTATATAACTAGGATTTCTAAGAGTTAAAATACCATTCTCTATTTTAAAATTAGAATTTATCTCACTGTCAAGATCATCTATAATTTCATTAGTTTCCTATATATTTAATCCTCCGGAATCATTTAATGTAAATATGCGTTTATTTACTTTAGTTGCACTTCTATTAATTGAGCCATCCTGTATGAGATAAAGTGAGTTAGAATTTAAATTATTATCTGAAATACCAGAAATAATACTAATTCCATTTATATCATATAAAGCTGTTCTAAGGTTAGTATCAGAACATGATGCTATATGATCTAACATTGTTTGCATTATAACATTATCTTGCTTATATTTTATTTCGTAATCTCTAGAAGTTGTACCATTAATACTATCTGTATTAGTTGTTATATTCTCTATAATTTTAGGTGTTATAGTATATGTAAGTGTTGTAGGAATAACTGTTTTATATTCTGCATTATAAGTCCAAATATTTTCCTACGGTAGATATTTTTGAATGTTTATAATATCATTATTATATTGATATATTGCATTCAGTACTGAAGCAATATCTTGGAAATAATTTTTTAATTTCTACACAATAGAGTCATAAACACCTTTCCATGTATCCTATTCAAGATTACTAACATCTGACGCATGATCTACTGTTTTTATAGGTATGAATACATCATTAAACTTTATAAAAACAATTACTGCTATCGTAGATTTATCACTAGATTTCTTTCTACGTACAGGGTTTGATACTATTTTACCATTAATATCGGAATCAAGATTTCTACCAGTAGCGTCACAATCATATATTGCAAAAAGCAAGTTATTATTCCATCCTGCTATATGTAAGTTATCGACAATATTGTCATTAGCAAAGAAAAACTTACTTCTAGACATTTTGGTCTAATCAATTCCTGCATCTGTAGTAGTATATCTGTCAGAATCTATAGAACCTATTGAAATCTAGTCACTATTTCCCATATTATATACTCCTAGAAATTTTGGAAAAAACTATTGATTTTGTACTATTGTAGTTGTAGTTTCTATAGAATAGGAGGGGTTTACGATTTTATCGTGTAAAGAAATATCAAATTTACCATTCTGTAAAGTTAAACTCTCTGGATTTAATACGTTAAAATAATATTTATCATCTAGTTTTATTATTTGACCAATAAAGTAATATTCAACATAAATATCACTATTATCCTTTGACATTAACCTTAAATATACTCTACCCAAATTTTTAGAGAAATCGTACTCATATATAGGTTGTTTGTCAACTACAGGTTTTTTGTCTTCATCTACAGTTTCATCTATATTAGTTACTTCCAACTAAAAATTATTATAATAATCTTTTATATAAGTAGAATTTGGATGATCTGGATCGGTACAACTAATATAATACTTGCCGCCTATAACAGTAATTAAAAAGTCTGTATGACTTATATACTTGTTTATTTCGAGATCCGTATTTTTAATATTTTCTATTGTATTATTAGTATAAGTATTGTAACTGTACATACCTAGATTATACTTATTGTAGGTTGCATCGTTATATGCAAGAGGTTTTAAACTACCTAAATACTAACAATCCTTTAATCCTTTTTTAGTATATATTTTTTCAAATCTATTATCGTCATAAGTTATTCTTAATCTAGGCTTATCATCTACTTCTGCATTAACTTCTGCATTAACTTTGACATAATAAGGATGTTCTATGTTTAGTTCCTAATTACGGTAATCAGAATCATCTATAGTTGTTATATCAATTATTTTACCAGTTGTTTCATCAGTTGTTAAGTTACCAACCTCTTTATTAAATATAGATTCATCAATTAACAAAGAAGCACCATCAAATTGTTGTTCAGAACTATAAGTCTTAGTAACTTCTCCGATTGCAATATTATTTAGTTTTATAGCGAATGCCCAATCCCTACTTTCTGGATAAGAAAGATTTACAGTTGAGGATATAATACTATGTGTTTTATAACAGTTATAACTTTCAGTGGAATAACTTTTATCCTCAACACTTGTCTATAACCTACCGAATTTTTTACTATTTTTTACATAAGATTCTGGATCATTCTTACTGCTAAAAGTAATATCTGGTACTCTATCGTACTTTAACGTTCCGAAGTTATCAATGTTTTCAGCTTTATAAAACTTATTCCAATAATTATCGGTAAAGAAAAGATAACTAACTAAAGTTTTTTCACTTTCTCCTACATTATAAACAATACTTGCTATATACCCATCATTAGGTTTAACTTTTTTATCATAAAGCTATGCTTCTGTAGTAAAAGTACCATGAAAAGATCCATTATTAGAAATGATAGGGATGGAATGTAATTTATTATCCTTTATAGGATTAAATACTAGTTTACCACTTTCTGTAACTATTGGTTTAGGATATAAATCAATTCTCATTTCTGTTATAGGCTTATCTTCTTCAGGATAAGCGTCTAACTACAGATAAAATTGATAAGTTTTTTGCTGTACACCATCAACTAGTTCATATTCATTAAGATACTAGTACTTTTTTACAGTTATTTTGCCTGTATTTACATTCTTTAGATTTATATTAAATTCCTATTTAAGTAAATCTATTTTACCATATTCTAATTCTGGAATTACAGTAATTTTTATGTCAGTATTATTATTTTCTTGTATTAATAAACTGTTAAAAAAGTTTTCTACATCACTAGCAGTACAATCAACATAATCTTTTTCATTGTATTTTTTAAGGTGATATTTTGTAACTCCTTTTTCTGTATAAGTTACAGACTCTTTAGTTAGTTGAAATTTTATATCTTTAAGAATGTTTTCGTATTTTGACTCAGATATACTTTGTATAACATCATATTTACCAACATTCTTTATTTCAAAAATATAGTGTATATTAATTGTTTTGAAATAATCTTTTTCATCATTAGATAGAGTCCATGAAAATTCAGGAGCATAATATATATTCTCCTTTTCAGTTTTAGTTTCCTTTTTTACTTTATGCTTAACACTAATATCAAAAGTATCTGGTTTTACTAATTCTGCAATTAATATAAGATTACCAGCTACTTTAGTATTATATACTTTATAGTTACCTTTTAAAGGATCCGATGTATTATAATCTACACTTAATTTGCGTGTATACTTCTTTTTTATATCTACGTATGTAGCATCATAAGTAATATCCTTTAATTTATGAATTTGATTATTACTGTCTAAATACCCAATACTTAACTTTATATATCCTACTTGCTATTCAGCATTATTTTTATCGTAAAGATGTAAAAAGTCATTTTTATCAATTTTATCAAAGTAAGTATAAAATAAATCTCCAGGATTTACTTCCTGTCCAAGTTCTCCTATATATAGATAGGTTTTGATAATATCTCCCTCTTCAAAAGTATCATTCTTTAATGTTATCTTCCCTTTTCCTGTATCATCTGTTGTGAAATCTCTCTAAGGTGACGGGTAAGAACCAATTTGGCACTCTTTTGTAAGAGGATTATAGGAAACAATGTAAATAATTCCGTCTAAAGATGCTGAACCTAATGGTATATACCCTTCTGGTAAATAGGCTCCAATTTTGGCATTACCCATATCTGTCTATAGAGCATCTGCATTTCCGTTAAATGTACTTATTGTTCCGTTCAAACAATCTGTAAGTACATTATTTGGAGTAGAGAGTGATTCTAAATCAGAGACTAATCCTCCTGTAAATGTGTTTACTGTATTTTGTCTTATCATAGAAATTCATATTCATTATTATATACTAATACATCTTTAAATTTTAGAGGATTCCTTACTTCTAAAAGGGAGGCCTTATTAGTTCTTAATGAAGAAAGATAATATTTTGTTTTTATAAAAACTCCGACATTTAGCTTAAATATGTATTTTTTAGAATGCTCCTATAATTTACATTCATCCAATATTTGATATAAATACACCTTTTCAAAGGTAAAAAACTTTTTTGGCCTTCCTTTTTTATTCTTCTACTATAAATAGTCTTGGTATTGAGAATCTCCTAAAGCAAAGTAGTAGCATCCATCCCAAGGTACCTATTTTCTTTTGTATAGTACCCTAAGTTTTATTATTAATTTTCTTATATAATACTCAAAATGCTATAATGAATTTTTCTTTAAGTTTCCTATATAATACCACATAGAGTCTCCAGAAATAAGTAAATCTCCTCCATAACTATTATGTAAGTATACAGATTTCCAAGCAAAAATCAAAATTTTTTTAATATCTTCATGGGAAACTTCTGGAAACTGCTCATAAATCTATGGGTAATAGTCAGAAATTTTAGTATCTATGTTACCATCTCCATACTGTTTGCCCATATTAGTATATCTAGATATAGCTTCTCTAATTTGCTTATTAACATATACAGTCTTGACCCTTGGTGTTCTCTTACCTAACATGTAAAATCCTATTTCGTACCCCGAAAAGTTAGAACTTACAATATCTATATCGTCCCACTTTCCAGCCTAACGTAGTTTCTAGAAATCCTTACCAGAAACTCTCTTCATATGTATATTGCATTTCTTATCTCCAGTTAGTGGGAGCCAAAATGTAACATTACGTTCTACTATGTCTTGTATAACTATTTTCATAGAAGCCCGAAATATTTTCTTTACTAGAAGAGACCTATGGGCGTCCCTGGTTATCTCTAGACAGTCTCTGCAATTTAATTTTAACGTCTTGTAAGGAAAGTTAAAGAATAAGTCACTAATATTAAAAGCACAACCGAGAGCATATCGTTGTATCATTTATCAGATTTTATACCAGGACTCCAATAACCCTTACCATCTAAGTATCCTTCTTTGCCATCTATTTTAATTACTTCTCTACCCATCAACTAGTTTTTGGTTAATTTCTGTAATTGTGCTCTATTTAATTTAATTGGTTTCTTGAAATTAACACTACCACCCATAGCTAAATAAGCCAAAAAATCCTTTCTTGTCAATATTCCCTTCATAATTATTTGTATAATTTAATACTTTTTCCAAATTGTTTTCTATTCCAGCTTGTCTTTGCATCAAGTACTTCATCCCACTCATTCTGAGACATATAATGGTCAATCCTAGCCTGATCACACTATATATCCCATCTAGATTTCAGTATTTGTGCCATCTAAATAATGTGTGCATTATTAGTCTATAGTCCTTCTTTAAACTTAGAAACATACGCACAATATGTAGCCAAAGCTGTAGCTTCTTTATCAGTTATTTGTGGAAGTCCCTCATCATCTAAAATAAGTCCTTTATATAGAATGTTAATCTTTCCGTGAGGTCTATCAAAATAAAGCATATCTCCTACTCGTTCATAATGAATAAGCTTTCCTGGGAGATATAGTGGACTTCTAAAGGCTTTTCTATGCTCTATATAAGATTCCGCATAAGCAGAATTAACATCCCCATTAGGAGTGTCATTAGTAGAATAATTCCATTCCTCAAAGTCAGTTGTTACAGCTTCTATAATGTCTGCATTGCAAGGTAATTGTACTCCTTCAGAACAGTCTGAAACACATGTAGAATATCTATATAGTCTAGTTCTCTTGTTACCAATTAGATTCCATCCAACTAATGCTGTTTCCTCGAATTGATCTTCTTGTAATGTAATTCCGTATAGAGTTTCCATTAAACTCATAGCATAGTGAAAATCATTCATCATATTATATTATATTAACCTGGCTAGTATGCCTAATCATTAGGTAAATTGCTAGGGGCAAAACTACGATAATATCTTAGTTTCTTTTCTGTAACCCTTTTCTTTATCTCGTTATTAATGAAGGTCATATTATCATCCTACAAATCTACACAACAGTTATAATTTTCTAGTTGCCTTAAATCCTTAAAGATTGCTGAAATAGATACTGTGTTTAGGAGGGGTGCATTAAAGATAAAACAGTCATACATTCCATTTTCATTCGGAGTAGTATCTATCCAAACATATGGTCTATTCTTCCCTCTCTTTCTGTATTTATGATATCTAAAAGCAGTAGCTGAAGTGTAATATATAAATGGAAGTTGTCTATCAACAGACCCTATATAGTCAATCGAAAGATTTCCGTAGTCATTAAGAACCTATGGTATTTCAAAGTGAGCAATTGGTGGATCGGCACAAGAATCTTCTATACTACATCTACACCTATCAATGCTCTTACAATCTACAGGAATGCAATTAATTGAGAGGTATAAGTCTTTAGTTGGCAATACCCCCTTTAAGGAATACTCTTTTAAGATTTGAAGCCTTTCATCAACTATATCCTATTCAAGCTATTCCATAGACATAGAGAGGTTAGTATGATACCCTCTAAGTCCTGCTACTACATCATTCCTAATTGCAGAAGCTAATTTTTCAAGTTGATTATATATCATAGTAAGAAAAAAAAAAATGGCGAAGGCGAAAAATCCCGCCTCCGCCATTTATTAGGTTAGTTATTACGCTTTAGTAAATTTACCATCGGTAACTTTCAATCCCTTTTCTGATGCTGTCAAAGTATCACCATCGAGTTTAACAGAAGCAGTATTTCCGGCAATGTCAATACCATTACCAGCAGTTAATTTATCCTGCTTAGCTGCTACCTGAGTCTTTAACTGTGTAACTTCTTGCTGCAAAGTCTCCACATTAACAGTTCCAGGGTCTGGAGTTTTAGTTCCAGGAGTAACCGTTAAAACAGTTCCTATCCCAGCCAGTGCATCTTCAAAATTAGAAGCTAGATCACTCTTAACATAGAAAACATGAGTTGTAACTGATTTAACAGTGTCACCTACGGCATTCAATCCAAGAACACCTCTATTAGCACAATAGTGAATAGTATACTGGTTATACTTAGCTCCAACTATAGGGGTTTCATCTTGGTTGATTCCAAACGCGCGAGTACGAGCTGAAGTAGGAAGACGTAGATTATGAAGTAAGAATGAGTATGTACCAAACCCTTCATTTCCTGCGAAGAAACCTTCAGTAGTGCCATTTAACTGAGTTCCTGTTTTAGAAGCAAGATCAGAAAGAGACTTAATTACTGTATATTTTCCGCTATATGGATATTCATTAGGAGCCTTATCAAACTTTTCCAAATCTACTCTTCTAAATCTTTGATATTCATTAGTTGCCTCAATAGTAACAAATGCACCACTATTAGAAGCAGTCAAAAGTTTTTCTCCATATACTAACAAAGAGTATTTCTTAATTGTTTCTACAAGTTTCTTTGCTGAATTAGCAGCAGGATCTTGCCAAACGAAATCTACAGAGAAAGGTTTTCCTTTGTAAATCATATCATTAGAATATCTAGAATCCTGAGATGCCTGAGAAAGTCCAACATATATAGAGAGTCTTAAAACATCCCCAGCTGTGGCTGAAACTCCTGTTAAGTCAATAGTAACTTTGGCATTCTCTGGGTCTACTGCAACTGCCTTATAAATTGCAGCAATATTTTCCTTCTTAAAATTAGCTACTCTTTTAACTATAAGAGTATCATTCTTTACTTCATACAGAGGTTTACCTGTGGTGAGGTCCTTGTCTGAATTAATTACGTTAGTTGTAGTAAATTGAAACATAATTTAAATTATTTTTAACCTCTCTAGGCTTATGCTTGCTGAGGTTGTGGTGCCTATTGATGAGCTGGATTTGCAATAGACTGTGTAACTGTAGGATTAGTTTGTAAACGTGGGTCAGCTGTATTTTCCATGACCAACATTGTCAGCTCATTTATGATCTCTTGACATACGTAATCTGGAAACTCCATGATTTGTGATGTGTCTTCTGTAAGGTTAACCTGTTCCTATGTTAATCTAATTGTCTAAGGTGATTTAATGTAGTCAATAAATACTTTCTCTAGTGAGAAAACGCTATTATCATGACCATACCTAATTTCCATCCTAACATTAGAAGCATTACTATAACGTGTACCAGTATCCCTTTCTACTGTACTAACTGTACGAGAATCAGGTGTACCTAATTTAATAGTACGCGGAAAATTAGATTTTGTCGGTCCTTGTTCATTTTCTACAATTTTGGTACTTAAATCATCCATTGTAGCACCCTTAATTTTTGTAGCATAAGTACTTTCTTTATAAACAATTCCATCCTTTACATACACACGAGTTCCAGCAGTAACATTATCTTTAGTCTAAATTAAGTAATATTGTATTTCTGTAGGAGGTACCATATATTCTGAACTTAAATCAGTTCCATTTGGATTTGTATCAGTAATAGGATTTGTGGGTAATGTATTATTTATATTAATGTTATGTATATAAAAATAAGGTCTTTCTGGAAGTGGCCTATTATAGTAATCATTTATGATCACTGACCAAGAATCAGCAGTTAACCTTTTTGCTGCAAATTGCACGTAGTCTCCTATGTTATAACACTTCCAATTCTTATTAACCCTATAAAGGCATACACAATTAAGTATATGGAGATAATCTGAAGGTAAAATTACTTCATAAGTCGCCCCGAATAGTTTAGACTTTCCTGCACCTAAATTAGCTAGTCCCTTTAAAGGTTCACTTTCGGTAGCTAAATTGGCTTTTAGAATTGAAGTAGCTTTTAAGACTCTTAAATCATCCGAGGTTTGTTGATTAACATCATAGATATTATACCTCTTATTAATGTATTGGTTTATAGCCTTATTAAAGAAGTAGTTGAAATCTTGCAACAGCATGCTAGGTGCATTTACCTTACTGAGCTCAGTCAACATTCCTTCCCAAACTTGTCTTGCGGTCATTGTATTATTTTTAGCTATTTTAAAGTGTTATCTTAACACTTATTCCTCAGATTTAAAATAATCTGGATAGGTATCTTTCTTGATTAGCTCTAGGACTTTCTAATTCTTAGGGTCTTTCATCCATGCAATGACTGCATCGTCAGTAGCACCAAGAACAATATTATCTCCATATAAGTACAGCTTATTCTTGATATAGATTACTTTCTTCTCTTTAGCCTCTATAAAGGTTAATCGTAGAGAAATATCATCCCCTGTGTAAAGATTAATAATCTTATTAGGGTCTTTCTCTGCCACTCTAACCAAGAAGTCAATAACATCAGCAGTAGGTTGATTGCGCATATCCTTGCCAAGGATCCTAGCCATATTGAGATTTCCTTCTGCACCACGTGGATCATCATAAATGAATGATTCTGCTTTGTGAATCAATTGTTTATGAGATACTCTACGTTGTGTATCTAAACCAGGTCTATCAATATAAAGCTCTGCCACACCATTCCTAGTAGGTTTACTAGGAGTAGATTTAGGACCATCTATGATTAGATTACCCTTCTCATCACGGGCATCTCGACTTTTAGCAATATAAGGACAATTTTCTATTGCTTCCCATTCTGCTTTATCATAAATATTATTCAAATTGTAAGTCTTTCCACTAGTAACTTCAAATAGATGATTCTCTGGGAAGAATACTGCAGTTCCTTCGGAGAACTCATTTCTTTCCTTTTCACTCATAATCATATCACCCTGTGAATTAACTTTTTTTATACAACTTGGATACTGTCCGTACTTATTCTTACAAGGCATAATCATATATTTAATATTTGCCTTGTCGTATACGCTTCTTAATGTAATTATTTTGTCGTCAAAAACGACGTCAGTTTTGGTCACTGTCTTTTTTATTCCAGTATTTGCTGCCATATTAGTTCATATTATCATTAAAAACATACAGGAGGAGGGTTTACGGCTCCTCCTGTCAATCTAACCTCTATTATAAGTTTTATTAAGCTTCTCTTACGATTACACTTCTATAAGGAGTAAATGCAGCAACACCTGCATAACCCATCATAACAAGTTTAGAACCAGCAACGTTGCTAGCAACTTCACCAGAACTCTTTCCATCATAACCTCCAACACCAACAATCTTGTTAGTCATGAAGTCCTTACCAGTCAAGCTGAATTTAGCAATAGCTGGAGTACCAGAAGTTTTGTCAGCAGTCAAGTCGATACATACACCATATCCCTTTGTAGGATATTCACGAGTCAATGCACGATCAACTACAAAGCTTACCTGGTTTCCTGCATACTCATAAGTATCAAAAGTAGCACCTACCTTTACATAGCCACCTAATCCCTTGTTAGCAGACTTAGAATACATATAAGTACCATCAGTCCTGTAATTAGCAAGATATTCTCCAAGAGTCATTTGTAAATCATTCCACATCTTCCTGTTAACAATGAAGATAAATTTATTACCTGTGTCAGACTGAGCCTTATCAGCCATATCTGACATAATCATGTTAAACAGCTGTAGATTAGGTCTATTGCTATAACAATACTTATTAGCAGCAGCTTCAATTTGAGGAATAAGTCCCTCACCGATATAGATAGGACGTCCAGTTTCTGGCTCTGAAATGGTGGCCTTACCGTTTACATCAATATTACCTTTATTGAATGTAAGACCTGTATTCATTGCATACATAAATGTATCAAGAAGTTCCTTCTCTTTCTTGAGCATCTTATATACACCCTCAGACTTGGTTTGGTCTTTATCATCAGCAATACTCATGAATACATTTTCCTGAATAGCATACAAACTAGACCAGCTAGCATCTGCACGGAATGTAGTCATAAAATTGCGATGACGTTCCATCTGACTCTGGAACTTTGAGTAACCTTCCTCTGATAGTTCAGGCATAGCTACAGACTGGAATGTAGTAGTGTCACCTACCTGGCATCCATCAGTATCAAGTGTTGTATCGTAATCATTGTCGATTAGACGTACCTGAACTTCCCAATAATCGTCACGTTTCCTAATTGGACGGCTTACTACTTGGCATTGCTGCTTTGTCTTATCAATACGGAAAATATCATACTTCTGATAATAATTTTCCCTGAACGCCATTGTGATTTCTGTTCCATTTGCTCCTTCTTCAGTTGGAACTTCTGCAAATTCAACTTTCTTAATATTATTTGTTTCCACAATCCACTCAAATAAAAGTGAACTAGAAAGTTGGAATTGGTCTGCTTTCTCATCCTTGTAGAAGATATTCCTCAAACCATCAGTGATGAAGTTAAGAGTGTTATCTGTGTACATACGGGCAACTACACCGATACGATGAGGTTTACTTCCGAGGTACTTAGACCAGTCCTCGTATGTCTTTGTCTAACCCATTGTAGGGATTCTGCTTGTAAAATTTGCAACTAACATATTACTAAAATATAAAGATTAATTTAAAAATTAAAGTTCATCAAGGTCGTCAAATACTTCCTTTGATGGCTTAGTGTGTGTATCCTTAAATACAACTTTATCAGTTTTCTCTATCTTCTTTTGAGTATCAGTAACTCCTTTCTTATAACTTTCTTTACGAACATTTGCTATTTCTTTCTGAAAGTAGTTTGTAATGTCGTTGATCATTTGATCTCCATTTAGAGCTAACCATGCAGTCTTAACCAAGACATGAGGATCTGATAAAGCTTTAGCTAAATAATTATTTCCTGCAGCATCCTGACCAGTAATAAAGTCATAAAGTTCCTGCATATCATTATTTTCCATATTTAACTCAAATCCTTGAATCTCCTTAAGATTGTTGATTTCGTCTACAATCTAGTCAGAAAACTAATCATATTGCTATTGAGCAATCTGTTCTTGTTCAAGCTGTGCTTGCATTTGATTCTCCTGTTCCGCTTGCTTATATTCGTTACGAATAGCTTCTATTTGTTTCTTAAACAGACCTTCATTAGCTTTAGCCCTCTCTAAAGCTTCGGTTGCCTCATCTTCAGTTACCTCTCCCATTCTACTCATAAAGTCCATGAGAAATAGTTCATCATCTGAATATGCATCAATTTCATATTGGGGTTCTTGAGAATTTTGAATGTAGCGCTCAACTTCACCCTTTCCTACAAATTGAAGATACTCAGACGGGCTCATACCACTATTTCTAATAGCATTTATGAGTTGAATTTCGGACTCATCTAAGCCGTTTTCAGGGGCGCTTTCAGAAGAACTAAGAATGTTAAGTTTGTCTTCATTGCTTAGACTATCCCAATCTACTTCTTCTACATCACCTTCTTCTGTTGCAAACTTAATCTTAGACTTATCTTCAATTCCTCTAGATTTTAGAAGAGAGGTAAGAAAGTCCTCCTCTTTTCCTTCCTCTGGATCTGGAGTGTTTGTATTGTCTGGATCCTTTGGCTCCTGGTTCTCTAGTCCTTGATGATTATCAGGCCCCGGATCCTGTTTTTGTTCATTAGATTGCTGTTCATCGTCTAATTCATCGATGAAGTCAATGTTATCATTATTTCCTATTTCCATAATTTAACTTTTTTAACGTTTGTAAATATAATATTCTTTTTCCACTGAAAAATACTTTCAACTAGTTTTCATAATATAAATAAGAGAATAGTATAAAGGCTCAAACTCTATAGGCTTTCCCCTCCCTAATAGCTTAACTAAGTTGCACTCATATCTATTGTATGGGTATGTGCTCCAGACTATGACGTAGTTACTTGATTTCCAACAAATGTATGAGTGTGTTTTGGCATATTTTCCTATAAAATCTATATAGTGGATTTTCCATCGGTCCCAGATGTATTTGAAGCTTTGATAAATTTCCCAGTTAGATTTGGAGTTCCCTCAGTACCATCACATATATGCCATCCCTTTGGAATTTCAGAAGATAGTCCATTAAACATTATAATAGAACCTTTAGGAATTAATTTATTAACCCATTCTGTTGATGCAAACTTAGAAGAAGAATCTTGAGGAGGTAACTCGTAAATAGATGTATACTAAGCTCTTAAGAAGCAGGAATTGCTAGAATATATATATACCAGTACCCTTTATTACTAAAGCTCCTTTGTCCTTATCAGATTTTGATAAAACAAACTATTTTGGATAAGGGTTTGGAAAATCTATTGCGAACTCTGTTAGTCGTCCATCTTGGACAATATAAAGTTTCTATTCAGATTCCACATAAACTATACCAGTCCTCAATCCATTAGACTAAACATCAGAAATATTTTTATATAAAAATCCAATATTCTAGAGTGCAGTATATTTCTACTCAGGAGTTGTTTCCTAAGTACCCAAGAAAGATACATAAGTTGTTCCTACTTCTCCCTTTAAGTCTATCTAAGATCCTCCTATGGAAATAATTACCTTAGCATCCTCTCCGTCTCCTATAATATATTCCATCTTTTGACCCTACCTCTTTTTCTTTAAAGATAAATTTAGAGTCAACATTTATTTTTCCGTCTTTTAAGAGGTCTATGAATTTATTTCCAATTTGGATCTTAACTTTTCCTCTAGTCTTTATAAGATAATCTGAAGAAGAGGAACCAGCACTACTGTAAGAGTTTCCGAATAAAACATTTTTCTATGCTTCTAATGAAGCTATTCTCTATTTTTAATTGCTATAGTTCCTTTTCTATATTCATTATCCTAAATATTTTATAATTCCATTATAGTGAGCATCTACTATAGCTTGTTTCCCTTTTTCTGAGAGTAAAAAATTAACATCATCTTTATTATCCTAAAATAGATTTTCTGTTAGCACCGCTGGACAAATAGTATCTCTACACATCGCAAGATTCTATACCCAGTAATGTTCTTTTGGAATGGTTCTATTTCCCTTAAGATTTAGTAGAAGAGCCTCATCGTAAAGAGTCTTAGCAAGCTTCTTTGAATTTTGAGAGGCATTCTAAGATATAAATATGCTCCAACCTGAGGCGGTATGCCATTTACCATCTGCTCCAGCAGCATTACAGTGTACAGAGATGGAAATAGCCTTATTTCCATTTTCCCTACATACCTTATTAATTCTTTGACATCTTTCCCTTAGAGAAATATCCTCCTATTCTGGGGTGACCACATATACCTTGTAGCCATTTTCCTTTAATTTAGATTCTAGTCTTTTAACTATTTCTCTAGCGTACTAATACTCTTTAAGCTTTTTGTCTGGACTACACTTTCCTGGAGTATTTACTCCATGTCCATTGTCTAAACATATAATATAATTACTTTTAATAGTTTCCATAACAAATTCTTGTCAACTAGTTTATATTGCAATTATAAACAATAAATGCCTAATGTCCAAATGAAATGAACACTAGGCATTTATTTAAATCATATCTTCCCATTCTATAGGAATACCCTACTTAGCCATATCTGCGTACCACCTATTGAAAATGAAATTGGACTCCTTATCAAAAATGTCTTTAATAAAGAGAACAAAATGCTTCTCATCAGCGATACTAGATCCATAAAAAACATTTCTACACCAGTTAGCAACATATACAGCGTCGTGTAACTTAGCATTTTGGATCTCGATATTATGAGATTGTAATAGTATATCAAGCTTTTCTTTAGAATATTCTATCTCCTACATTTGCTTACATGCAAATTCGCATAATTTTTTATTAAAATGAGGGCCGTAGTACCTTAAGTAGTTAATAAATCCCTCAGGTTTAATATCATATTCAGTAAAATCCTCTCTCATGGTCTTAAATGAAAATAGGCGGAAGCAAAATAATCTGCCACCGCCTACCTATTATTAATAGTTATATCTTCCCTTAGACTTGCGAGACATAGACTCTTTGTAGCCGTAGCGTCTATCTCTCATATCTTCGTCCTCATCCTCATAGTCATCATCTTTATCATAAACCTCTGAATGTTCAGAAAGCATTTTTATAAGTTTACATGCGAGTAGCTTTATTCTGTGAAGATGCTCAATAGTATCTTCATAAGAATCTTCCTTTATTTCAATAAATCCTTTCATAGTAATAGCGTTATTTATTTCCATCCTTCTGGAGTAGAACTAGTATTTTGTCCATCTTGGATTCTATACCTCCCATTTTATCCTTTAGGTTATTAATATCTTCATCCCGTTCTTTTTCCTTAGCAAATCTAGGATTAAGTTCCTTAAGGATGCTTTCACAGGAAGTTATTATATTATTGTGATAAGCAACACTATCCACAATACTCCTACTGCTCTATAACATATTGTCAACCTCATTTGACATTAATTCTTTTGTTTCTGTTATAACAGCATTATTATAATTAGCTACAGACTAAGAGGACGGAACGTTCTTAAAGTCCATATTCTAATTATTAACCTTTACATTAATATCAATGGTTGATCCATTCATTAAAAAATTACTACCATAGTTGGGTTGTGTTATACTTACTACTTGTCCTACCTTCAGAACCGGGTTTTCTCCCTTTTCCAAGATGTAAACCACACTGCCCTATCTCAAAGCTGAAAACATATTATAAATTTTATAGATTAATTAATTGTAAGGTATTAGTCTAGCTTTCATACCAAACTAAGTATACCCCAGTTCCAGATATATCTTCTACCGTTGCAGGAGCACCATTTACCTTAATTAGTGGCTGTTCATTACCTCCAGAAGTAGTAAACACTACTGGAAGAGTTGTAGTAGTTCCCGTTGGAATAGGCTATGCTAAATTAATAATTAATAGTCCACGATAAGGTCTTCCTACATTTCTGTGATTGTTAAAATCATATTGAACTTTAGAAGATGTAACAGTTACAGATAATGAACGAAGTGCAGGGATACCACCAATATTTACATTAATATAAGCAGGTAATATCATATTCCCTCCTTTCTCAACCCCATAGTGAGTTATTTCCGCATGAGCATCCTCCTAATCCATAGTTTGCTAGATTATATCCATAAACTAAATTAGTAGGAACTGCTGTTGCGCAACTATATGGAAGTGTTACAGTCTCTGGAAGTTTACACTTAACTCCGTTTATATCACTCTGCAAAGTAGCTAAAGCACCAGCTAATGGTGCAGTTGCAGACTGAATCATTTGATTGAATACTGCAGTTTGATGACCATTATTTATAGCAACGTCCTTCTGAGAATTTGCCTCCCTTAGCGCATCTATCTTATTTTGCATTTCTCTCATCTCTGCATCTCTCTAACCTGCTAAGATTGAATCTGTTGCAGATTTTATACTATCTCTAATGTCACAAGTTTGTCTTTGTGTCTCGTAGGCAATAGAAGAAAAACCTCTCTCCTGTCCATTTGCAACTGTATTTATTGCATTCTGCAGAGTGTTTGTTTGCTGGCATGTTGCTAGTCTATTTTCGCAGCAACAATCTGCAATTTTGCTAGCAATTTGGCAATTACCTGCCTAGACTGCATTAATAATTTGCTGAGAAGACATACCAACTTGGTTTCCTACTCCCTAAATCTGTGACATAACTCCATTAATGGCACTCTAAACATCACCAAGAGTGCAATTAAGGGTTGTAGCAAGCTGACTAATAGCGTTACCATTTCCTTGAATAGCTTGCATTAAAAGTTCTCGACCAGCATCATTGTTGATTAAGTTTCCTAAATCTGCCCCTACTTGACCTGCTCCACGATTTCCTCCGAAACCATTCCAGCCATTTCCTCCCCATCCCATAAGGAAGAATAAGAATATTACCCACATGAACCATCCACCTTCTCCTCCGAAGCCAGAATTATTCCTTGTGGCAAGTAATACATTAGGATCTACTCCCCTCTACTGAAGTAGAGGAGCTAACATTGATATTAGCCCGTTGTTATTTGTTCCATTTTCTGGGAACATAAAAACTTTACTGTCAGACATAAAATTATATTTAGAAGATTGTTATAATAAAAGATCTATAATACTAAAGTAAATCTGGTTTTAAACTGAAGCGCTTCGTAACTAAATTGATACAATTTTGTAACAACCAAAATTACAACTTATTTTAAGGAATCCAAATTAAATAATGTTAACAAATGTTAAAAATATTCTATCGTAAAAATATTTGTAGTTTTAAAACAAATTAAGCCCAAACATCACTGTTTGAGCTTAACTAAAATATTTTTTTTTTCATACGTTTTCTATTATCTTTCTTTCATTCTCCTCATCTACAACTTCTTAAATATATTCTGGTATGCTAGTAGATACCGATAATTTATCTTCAGTCGTATCGTTAGCTGGTTTCAAATATATCAAAATGTTATTGTTTCTGAATTGGTTTTAAATATAAATCCTTTGTTTGTTGGATTTATACCTAATTCTTTTATTTTAGAAGCTGTATTATTTGAAACTGTTACTGTACAATTACTATATCCAGCCGATGTTCTATCAAATAAATTATTCATCATGTATTCTACAGAGTCTTTATCCATAGAAGATAAAGCAGATAAATCTAACGATGTACTATTCTAAAGAGATGCTAAATTTTTTAATTTTACTTTTTCTAACTTTGAACAGTTAGTAAATGTATTACTTAAATTTCCCTTAGAAAAATCCAAAACTCCATTAATTTCTACTAAATTAGTACAATCGTAAAACGTTCTACTCCAATTAGTAGCTTTAATAGTATCAAACATTATTAATTTTAGGTTATTACATTTATAAAAAGCTTGGTACGTAGTGACTACTTTCTACAAAGTTGTTCTAAAATCAATAACTTCAATATTTGTATTACCTGCCACGCACTAAATTAAATTAGTAATAGAATTTGAATACTTTAAGTAACCTATATTGTAATACTCTGTTACAGTGTTTGATTTATTCTATAATTTTAAAGAAGTTATAGCTGGATAAGTAAAAATATAATCAATATTTCTCTCAAATATAGCGTTTCCATCTTGCGTTATTTTACTTATCTCTTTATCACCTAAAAATATTTTAGCATAACCTAATCCTGCATGCCATGTACCAGTAATACTGGGTTCTGCTATCGCTCGAGAATTAATCATTTACTAATACTTTTTTGATTATTGTTTCTCCAGATGTTGTATAAAAAGTTAAGGTTTCGTAATGCCTTATAGCTAACCAAGGTGCATCATTTTGAGCTTTCCACACTTCACCGTTTTTAAGATAGTATATAGTTCCTTCAGATAATGCTATCTCATTTACTATAGAACCTCCTGCTACAACAGTGTAGTAACTATCATGTGCTCCACTAATATTCTTATCTACTAAATACTTTCCATCTGCATAAGCCGTACCACGTTTAGGAATTTCATCAACAGACGTACAATGTATATAATCATAAAGTACTTCATGAGATTTTACAATAGCCTTATCAGTGTTTGTATAATCGTTTGTAGATAATTTTTTTGTACCATCTTTATCTACTTTATTATCTACTCTTGTATTTAAATTATTCAGTGCTGTTGACACTGCCTTCTCATTATCAGTTATAACTTTATAAATAGCTTTACTGGAAACAGGATTTGTAGATGTTTCTGTCAACTTATCGTCAACAGAAACACTTACATCTCCCCATTCTATAGTACCATCGGATTTAGTAATTAAACATTGTCCTCCTTTATAATTATTTGAAGCATCCTTATTAGGTTCTGGAACAAGTTTGTAAATTACTTTATTTAAAATTAAATTTCCATCCTTTGAGTAAATAAAATCATCAGTAGTTATATCAGTATTAAATTTGTTTTGTACAAGAGCTAAATTCGAATATTTATAAAATTTTATACTCATGCTGTTATTTCAACCCAACTTAATGCAGCATCAACATACGCTTTAACGTCAGATGCTTCTGCTAAACCTTTTGCTGTAGTAGAAGCACTACTTACTGCTTGTATTTTGTCAGTTACTGTAACTTTATTTCCACTAGCCGTAGCTTTTACATAAGTACCGCCTACTGCTGTTACATTTTTGTTTGTTATTTTAGTGTCAATAGCTTCTATAGCAGCAGCTACTGTTTTTGCTTTGTTTGAACCTGTTCCACCAACTAATAGATCGGTACCATTTAATACAGGATTACCTGAAATTTTCTTAGTGTTTACAGTATAATTATCGATGGTAGATTTATTACTACCTACAGTAGTACTAATATCTGAGAAATGTCCATAAAGATCACTATCTTTCCTTATTAAGTTAGCGATGGCTTTATCTACAGTAGTGCCAGCGGTTGGAGCTGTATAAGTTGTAGGAACAGTAATTGCCTTTAATTTTACATTTGAACCATCATATACATCTATTAAAGATGTTACATTAATAAAGATAGGATCTTTTCCTGAATCTGTATTAAATGTAAGTTTAATGTAAGTTCCTGCTGTTTGTCCTTCGGGATTACTAACTAATTCAGCAGAATTTAGCATTCCATCTTTTATAAAGTCAGTACAGTCAATACTTGATACTGGTGTTTCTGCATCTTTACCATATAAATTAATCTTCTTATTATCTGAATCATAACTTATAGAAATTGTTGAACCTATTTTTGTGCCGGTTAAACTTAAAAACTTGTCATTTGTATCAACATTTGTTACAGGCACATCTACTTTCAAACCATTAGACGTAGTTGATACAGCAGCAGTACTACTATCATCTATTGCAACAGAAACAATTTTAGATTTCTATCTATCTTCTACAGAAATACCTACTCCAGCTATTACACCGTCAACTTTATTACCTACTTCTGTTTTTAAATCAGAAAATCCTTTTACAGCAACGTTTGTTCCATTAAAAGATACAGAACCATCTGTCGTACCTGTGGTTAGAGTATCAGCAGGAGTATTAATCTAAACTCCTGTACTACTTACCGTTACACTTGTTCTGCCTTTTCCTGTAAACTTAATACTAGCGTTAGCAGTTTGTGCCGATGCTGTTGTAGTGCCATCTGATACAGAACTGAAATATTTAAGGTCTTTTACAGCAGCTTTATAGTCAGAATAGAACTTACCTTTTGCCCATATTTTTTGACTATCTTCAATAAATACAATATCACCAGAATGTAATGTTTGAAATTCCGATGTAAGTAAGGATTCTTTTGCTAAAGAAATAAATTTTATCATATTACCAAGTTAAAGAATTAATTATATTATTTAAATCTACTACCAAGTTAAAGAAGTAATTACATTGTTTAAATCAGTTTTGTCTTGCTTACTCATAACTCCTGCTGTAGTTATGGTTGCAGCAGGTAATTCTAAACTCATCTAATCTCCAGCAATATATTCACTTGTTTCAGAATTTTCTTTTTTTACTATCTGTGAATACTTAATAAGAATTGATTCTGTACCAGCCTCTGCGGTATCTATAGAACTAACTAAACTATTAGCGGTTGTCTTTAAAGAAGAATTAACACTAGACTTGATTGTGCTTAATTCCTAATTAATACTGGTAATATTATTATTATTAGTATCTATTAGTGCTAACTTTTCATCAGAAATAAGCGATTTTCCATCTTCCTTTTTAACATAGGAATTTATATCAAGTTCACTTATTTTAGTATCAATCACTCCTGTTAATTCAGTCTTAGTAACATCAAGTGTTTCTTGTGTAACAAGCTACGTAGTACCTGCTGTTCCCTCTACTAAGTAAGAATAAGAAGGTTGTTTTGTATTACCTTTTAAAATAGTAGATGTTATAGCAGTACCTAAATAAATAACATTATTAGAAACAGATAATATGTAAGTAGGTATTTCATTTATTTCTTTCTTTATAGAAGTACCTTCTAATAATATATTTCTAGAAGAATCTTTTTTTACGTAAGCAGCATCTGCTTCTGCTTTTGTATAATATCCAGATAAGTCAATAGAGCCACCAAGAGGATCCCAACCTGTACCTGTTCTTGCTACATTAGTACCAGCAGGATATTTTTTTCCGTCAATTTCAAATTCATTAACTATATTCCAAACATCACCGATAGCACGACCTGAAGCTTCTTCACTTGTAACAGAGTCCAAATCACTAAAATTCTATACAGATCCTTTATATCGATATATAGAAGTAAGTTTAGATCCTAATGCATCTATATTCTATTTTAGAACATATCCTTGATTTGCTGAAAGAGCTGCTGTAGTGGATTGAGATGTAAGACTATCTATAATTTCTATTGTTTGCTATGCTGATACATCCATTTGCTACCAACCAGAATAATCTGGTTTAAGAGCTTTTGAAGGATCTATCAACATAAACATTGACTTATCTTCTGCTACAGCTACTATTAAACCCTTATATAGATATAAAGTATCGCCATCATAAGGCCAAGTTTCTTTCGTGATTAGTTCCGCTTTAGTAGAAACTACTATACGAGGATCTAATGCTTCTGCCATCTTAACCTAAAGATTAGCAGAAAAATTAAATGTACCTTTATTTCGTGCCATTAGAATGTTACTTTAATTTTTACTTCACCTCTAGAAGAACCAGAGTAAGTATACTGATAATAAGTATAATCTACATCGTTAATTGTTTCCGTAACTTCTGTTTCAGTCCAAGGAGAGGTATCTGTTTCATGCTTTCCAGTAAGAGTGTTAAGCATCGTTATACTTTTCTTTGTTCTAGGAATCTTAAAGGACTGTGAACCAGCACCTACAGGCTTCAGTGTTAATTCTGGAGTTTGCATATTATTTGTATTCCATGTTAATAACGGCTGCTTTGTTAAAGTTCCAGATACAGAAGTAGTTGCAAAATAAGGCATTGTTCCGTTTATAACTATATTCTGTTTAATAGTACCTCCATTATTTTTAGTAAAGGATGTTGCGTTGTTTCCTTTATTATCTTTAGGCTAATCACCTGCACCGTACTCAACTTCTACTGTAAAAGTAGTATTTCCTAACGCTACTTGCGATGGAAGTGTTGTATTTGCTGGGTCTCCACCCCAATATACAGAACTATTTCCAGTAGGAGGTCCTGTATAAACACCTGAAGTTACTCCGTTTACCTATATAATACCTGCTTTGTATGTATATTTAAAATCATTTGCAAAATATCCATTAGAACCAACTTCTAATACCTTTACTGTAGGTGCAATTATAGTAAGAGAGGGGTTTGTGTGAGTAGGTTGTATAGTAGGGAACAGTAAATCATCAAACATCTAATCGTATGTTTTTCCATTCAATTCAGATACTTTAGTTCCCTTTCCTATACCTCCTACAGCATTAGGCATTGTAAGAGCAGTATTTTCTATATTAGAAGTGTATGTTGATTTACCAACAGTAACTTCCTTGGTTGTTTTATCTGTATAAGTTATGACAATTTTGGAAGAATCGCCTTCTTTCTAATTAACATCCGCAACTTTTTTGGTTTTGTCATTACCGTCACCATAGATCTTGCCATCTAAATACAATTCCTATGTATCGGTTGCAAAAAAGATTGCATCTTTAAACTTACCATCTGCTGTATAAGTATAATTAGCTTTTGGTCCTCTATAAAATTTTATCATATATCAATAAAAGATAAATTAAATTCAAGGTTAGTTAATCTTTCTATTATTTCTTTTATCTAAGCATCTTCTCCTAAACAGGAAAACTATCCATTAATGTATATATAAGTCTTATATGAATTTTCTCCATTTTGAATTAAGTATATAGAATCAGACTATCCTACCTACGGAAGTTCATCAACAAGCTTAAATAAATTACCACTTTTATACCATAAGGTATCAAGTCTATTTTTCATTACAGTAATGTTATATCCCCAGATGATTCTAATTTATATTTTTTTACATCTTCTCCTGTTATAATAATATCTGCTAAGTACTCGGTAGCTGTTTGCGCAAATCCTGTTCCTATAATGTTCTAACCATTATATAAAACACAAGGACATCCGTTTTTATTCTTTCCTATAGTTTTATTATAAAAATTAGACGTGTTATTAGATATATTAGATATATCAAACTCACACATAGGAGACATACTATTCAAGTATGTTTCTAGATTTGTTCCATTTATAGCTACTTGGTTTGCATCGCAAACTGAACCGTTTTTTAAAATTGATTTAAATTTAGTTCCTATTAATGTTACTCCCATGTTATTCTAATTTTAGTAAAATGCTATCGGTTTGTATAAAAGTATCTGAATAGTATATAGAATAATTTGAAGATGATTCTACATTCATCGGCAAATTGATACCATTTAAAGAAAACCTTTTCTTAAATACTATTAATAAAACAGACGGAACTAATACGAAGATTTTATCATCATTTGCTAGAGGCATTACAAACTCTCTATTTAGTTGTAATGTTGGACTAATCTTAAATTTATCTAACTATACATCCTCTTTGGTTTTTCCATGTCCTACATATATTGGAGGAACAAAGTATATTTTTCTTTCTTCTGTAATCTTTTTAGTACCTATTGTTAAATGTACCGTATAAGTACATTCTTTTATAGAATTGTTTCCTTCTAAATTTGCAGAAGCTCTCACACTGACACTGTTTGTATCTGCTTGAGAAATAAGCTCCCTTTCATCACTTTCTATAGAGATATCTCTAGCTATACTTTCTGTACTTACAACAAGAAGTACATTCAAAGTGGTTCCTGTATAATATACAGAATTAACTTCTTTTAAAGTGTTGGTATCAATTATACTGAAAGTGTAGTTAGTGTTTAATGAGTTTACTTTCTTATTTAACTCTGTTATAGAATTTGCTAAATCTGCAATATCTGAATTAAAATCCTCAACAGGATAGAAAGTAATCTAATTATTAACTATACAAGGTATTACTAACTTCTCTGCTATTAGTATAGGTGAAAATGTATAAGTTCCCTATTCCGTATCTTTATTAGCTTGAACTGTAAATTGATAAAAATTACCAAGATATAGAACTTTAATTATTCCTTTATCTTGCAAATCTCCATATAATGTATAATTATATTTTATATAAGTTATAGCATCATTTACGTTTACTTCAAGCTAAAACTACTCTCCTGTTTCCATCTATTCTACAACATCTGTAAATGCTGTGTTTCTAATACTGGAACCGTCATCATAAATTACTTTAACCTCCCAAGTAATCGGTTTTGTAGCAACCGTTGACATTACATAATAAATTCCAGAAGAATTAAGGTTAGTAATTGATTCTGTAATTCCCTATCTAGAAACTATAATCTTTTTAATATTATCACCTGAAACTTGTATTTCTATACCAGCTATTGTATTTTTGATTACTTGTTTAGGTGCATTCAAGAGCAATTTTTTATTATAAAACAAAGCATCCATTACTTCTTGTAGGTTCATTTCAGAAGGAAGTTTAGTTCCTTCTTCTACGAATCCTATAGTTCCATCAACAGGCTTGTTATTTTTCCAAGTTTGCTCTTTTTTTACCTGTCCTAAAGTGACTAACTAGTTTTCTGATTCTGCATTCTAACCACTTTGAGGTTTAAGAAATGGAGTAGAACCATCATCCTTTACAAAGTTACTACATACTTTAGGAGAAAATATACTGTCATTCATGATTTAAATAATATTGTAAAACATTAATTTGATCAAAATAATTTATAGCACTTATAGCTTCAAGCGTATATTCTAAATCTATAGGTTTACCTTTCTAAAGATTACAAATCAATTTAAGAAAATTATTTGAAACTTTTAGTTTAAGTTTATTTCTAAGAACATCCACATCCACCATCTATAGTATAATTATTAGAATTACACAATCCGTTACACCCATTTATAACAGTCACAATCCTATCTGCTTCCTCTAACATGTTATTTTCTGTAAGATATTGAATAATATTAATAGCAGACCAAACAAAATCTCTTTTAAAGATTAACTCAGAATCCACACCGCGTTTTGTATCACATTTTGAAAAAGCAGTTTTATCAAAAATCTACTTACATAGATTTATATAACATTCTTTCATTTTATTTACAGAAACGTGTTCAGATTCTACGTATTCAATATTAGTATCTACTAAATTCTAAGTGGCTAGAGAATAAACATCAGAAATAGGATTGTTATTTAAATAGATTATATTATCTTTATCTATGCAGTATATTCTAGAAGGCATAGTGACTGTAGAAACAATATAATCGTCTAAATACTCCTATTTAATAATATGAATAACTCTTATTGTAAACCATCCGTCAAAATCAATAGGAATGTCAAAAGATGTGTCAGAATGATCTATTATATAAGGCAAAATCTTTCCAGAATGTTTAATTATAAAACACATAGAAACAGATTTGTCATACCATTTGTCTATATTTTCTGTTATATTCATTAGATTTGTCTAATTTTATCATTGTAAGGGTTTCCATCTGATAGCTATGCTATTTCTACTTCAGTACGTCTCTTCTACTCTTCGGCAGTAGCTTCCTTATAAGTTCTATCAGTATCCGCCTTGTACCATTCAAGTTTGTATTTCATTTCTATTTCTTTTTGTTCAAGGCTTAGCTTAGCTTTATTAAGAGATTCGATCTCATCTTGAGATTTCTTTAACTCCATAGAAGCTTGCTTCAACTGTTCCTATAGCTACTAGACCTGCTAGGTTAACTGCTGAATTTGGTTGTTTTCATCTTTCTAAATTTGCATAGCTTTTCTAACTTTATACTTAAGATCAGGTAAGCTTTTGCTTGTTACTGCCTCAATAATAATATCAGGAGGCAGTCCTCCAGATTTAACAAATTCTGGAATAATATTCTTTATCTACTCCAAATCCTTTACAATGTCTGTACTAGTAATGATCCTAATATCATGATCAGTCATTGTAAAATACTCTGGAAGAGCAGTAAATATTCTTTGATATTTATCTCCTAATATTATAGTTCCAGTTAATCCATTTTTGAATACAACCTTAGCAAGGTTTAAACAATCTAGTAACATTTCATTTACTATTAAATCCATTTGATGGTAGTACTGTTTAGTTATAATAAATGAATTGTTCTACCCAATTTTAACATTAGTAACAGCATCTCTCTACTCAATGCCATTTAATCTTTCCCTAAATACTCCAGTAATAGATGACGTAGTCTACTCTATAGCATCTATTGCTACCTGTATAGCTTGAACAGCCTACATTTTAACGGTATTATCAAATCCATTAAAAATGGTATTCAATGGAGCCTACCCGGAAGCTAGTCTTCCTTCCTGTGAGGAATCAAGTACACCAAGTCCCTGCTTCTTCAAAGCCTACCATTTTATAAGTCTTTCTGGAAGATTTACTCCTAATTCAGCAGGTATTAACGTTAAATCAATCCAATCTCCAACTGTTCCACTATTTGCAATAAGATTATCTCTGTAGAAATTCAGAAGGTCATACTAGTCCTGTAAGTGAGCACAAGCGAGAACCATTGAGTAAGGCTTTGTACCTCTATTTAAGAAATATATACCATTAACTGAAAGACTACAATAAGAAGGGTTTGATTTAGTTCTCATGACTTTTTCATCTTTGCCTCTAAGTATATATATTTGTTCCCCAATTCTAACAGTCTTATACCTCTACATTACAAAGTCCTTATCAGTTTCTAACCATTCAACTTCATAAACAGGAATAAGTTCATGAGTTATTCCAGACCTACTATCTGGATATCCTGGGGTAACTTCTATACCTGCCTAAACTCCATCAGTATTTGGTATGCCATTAGTTTCACCCATTCTAACGTAATACATAGCATTCTCATAGACTGAATCCCACTTCTCATCTAAGAGTTTCCTATCTGAGGCTTTCATTTCTTTACCATACTCATTTAATATTTGATTCTTAGTCACCCAACTTCTTACTACAACTCTATAGGAGTTTTTAATATATGGAGATTCAAAATTTCTATCAATGAATGTGTTTAGGGGACTTAAAGCCTATATTCTAATATTATTATTTTCTACTGTAGGAAGGACTCTATAGAAAGCATATCCAGTAATTAAAAGATCTAGAAGAAGATCTCTCAATACTGTAATCATATCAGTATCTCTAGATTGCATAATATATTCTATTACATTCTGTGCAGCAATCTCATACTCCGATACGAATGTATTATTTATATCTTCCACTATTCTTTTCAATTGCTATTCAATGAGACCATCATCAATATTCTTCCCATCTATAAATCTTAGAACGGAATTTCTAAGGTGGTTCTTCAAATATTCATGAAGTTCTGAGGCAATCTTTAATTGTTTTTCTCTATCTATATTATTTATTGTCTAACTATCCTTACAGAATATCTTTGGAATTATAGGGGTTCCCAAATATTCCCCTATAAGAGCATCAATATGTTTCTTTATTAAAGGGGTAAAGTGTAGTGTAGTTGGTGCATTAGCTCCGTATACCTCCTCTAAGTATCTGAACTAGTCTGAATCTCTTACGCCATTATAGTAGTTATATGCTTTCTATAAATCATATTTAGGGTAGACTAGTTCAGATATTGCTTTGTCTGTTTTCTCTATCAATTCATCCTTTGTCATGACAACTACATGCTGTATTTATTGGATTACAATCATATGGGTAAGTTAACTATAGTTTACCATAATATACTAGGTTAAAGCGCTTGTCTTTAAGTTCCTACTTGAGAAACTTAAGAAACTTAGAATCCTCTAACTCTGCATATATAATTATAGGCTAATGAGGATGATCCATACCCAACTTAATATAATATCCTATTGGGTTTAATTTCTCAATGACTATTTTCCCTATATACTTCTTATGATAAATATCCAGAATATAGTCTTGTATTACTTGTTCTAGGTCCTAAGTCGTCATATAACTATCCAAAATTATTATTAAACCGTATCTATGGAGTATTTCTTGGAAGTGTTCCATAGCGTCTTCTTCCATACTAATCTGTATAAAATCCTATATCCTGCCAGGTATCTTTAACTTCTTCTACAACTTTAGGTACAGTTCCTTGCAATTCTTCATCTGCTAATAGAGCCATTGCTGCTGCTGCAACAATATCAAATTTCTTCTTATTTTCATCAGTATATCTATTAAATTCATCAAGCATTTCATCAAACCATATAAGATGACAATAGTCATTTATATAGTCTGCTATTAAGTCAGTCTGGTGGTCTATAATAGCAGGAGTTGCAGGAGTTCCATATTGCTTATTTGTATTTCTAGCAGAGTCTGCAAGTGTGGCTCTAGGTCTTTTCATAAAGAGATTAAGAAGTTTCCTTTCTCGTGCATATGGAATTATGCTCTATCTAGTTGCTTCTATATTTATTGTAGCATTATAATACTATGCTAGTTTAATAGCTATCTTATAACACTCTCTAACGTCGTTAGGTCTATCCTTATAAAGCGCTACGAATTTTGGTTCTTCTATACCATAAGCTCTCTTGTAAACAACAAGACAGAAATCAGATGGATCCTTAGTAGCTTCTGATGTTTGCGCCGCACCAATATCGATACCATCTATTCCTATTACATACAGGTTTCTAACTTTTTCAGTAGGCGGTCTCCAGGTTACTTTTCCATTTTCATCCTCAACTGGAGGCAAAGTCCAAATTGGATGTTCTAGTATCTAAAGTTTACTATTCTAATTTGGTATCCACTTAAAGCCATCTATATTCTACTGAATATGAGCTCCTTCTTTGAATTTATATTCAATATAACCCCTTTCAATTGGAGGGCGTTTCTTTAGAGCTCTGATATTTGTAAGTTGCTCAGCAATATTTACCTTATTGAATTTGTTATCGCCTTCCAAAGCAAAAGCTTCTTCAGCTGTATAACAATACTCAGCAGAGTGGTCAATCAAGGCTCTAGGATTTGAGGATAGATTAGCCCTATCTAAATCTAACTATTCTTTATAGTTTTTCCATAAGCAGTAACCTCTCTTATCAAGTAACTATCTTCTTACTCCATTGATATCAGTTCCGTATTCCGTAATGGCTCCTATATAAGATGGAATGAAATATCCTGTATATACCCACTCACCTCCTTCTGTATAGTTATGATAAAATGGAAGTACATCAAACCCATTTGGATCATAATATATATCTCTAAGTCCTTGTAAGGCTGCACCTTTATCACCACCAGTTCCTCCAGCCAATCTAATTCCAAACTTTGTACCTCCAATGTATATCAAAGCCTTTCCTTTAATGTATGATTTTCTTAAAACGGTGTTAGAACCCGCTTCTTCATATACTAGTAAATCAATACGATCACCTCTAATTTTAGCATCAGTTTCTGCTACAACACCTTCGATCTAAGACATCCAACCTGTCTCAGATGTTATACCATTTGAGTCTTTTACTAAAGTAGAAGCCCTTTTTAAGAACTATGTATCCTTAGCCTATCTAAGTTTAGCGAGGCCTCCCTAAGTATGTTCATTTGCGAAACTAAGTGCATTCCACACCTTATCAAGGGATTTCTCTAAGTAATTAGACAAACTCGTAGTAATCATACATTTACTGTTTCTAAAGCAATTATAAATACAAGCACAAATAGCTGCATTTATTTCAGAGAAACCAATACCACGAGACTTCATAAGACATACATCCTTCTTCTCCCTTCTACATATTTCAAAGTAGTGAAAGAACTCATATTGGAATACTAAAAATTTAGGAAATATCTAGCTACGTCCACTACCAGCTATTTCTACATCAATATTAGGAAGTTGATAATAATTAAGATAATAGTAATTCGGACCCGTTATTGTATATCCATTTACTGTATATCCTTCACGACATCTACGATATTCTTCATGCCAGAAATCATTATAAGGTTTGCTATATATTCGATAGCTACAATATTTTCCAGTTCTTGTATAGGTGTCTCTTGCTACCGTAAACCAACTTGGATCAAAGTCCAATCCCTAAGTTTCTGTAATTGGCTTATAACCTGTTAGTTCATAAGAAAGTCTTTTATCAAAGAATCTTATATACTCTTCCTTTGGAACATCCCATTCTGAAGATTTTATTGATTCTGATATAGGTTCCTATATTTTAGTAGGTTCAGTCTCCTTTTCCTATTTGACCTCCTGTACTAGGGTTTTTATTTCCTCTGGAAGTTTAACCTTCTTAGGTCTCCCTCTCTTCCTTTTAATTTCTTCCATGATTGTTAGAAGTTAGGTTGGTATCCATCTATAGCCCCACCACGTACTGAAGATTGTTCAGTTAATTCTTTCTTGACTCTTCCCTCTAAATCGACTAACTCGTCATGAACTTTCCCTAAAGAACTCACTTCAGCCATAATGTCTTTAACTTTATACACGGGCTTTCCAGTCTATTCATCTCTCTCTAAAGGATCTACTGACTTAAAATATTCTATAAACTTATTAACAGTTTCCTATGCAGCATGTAGCATTTTAATAGAAAGATTAGATTCTTGTATTTGTCTAAACTTCCTACATGCTGCTCTAAATTCCGGGTTATTAAATTCTTCTTCCGTTAGGTTTGCATCCTTTAGGGATTCCTAATGTCTTACCTATTCATCATACTCGCTATATACGGATTTCCAACATATAGCAAGCCATATATAGGTAAATTCTCTAAATGCACGGAGACCCATTAATCCACTTGGGTCTTCCTTGCATTTATTTCTACTTGGTTCAAGGAGAGCTTTAAATTCCTTGACCAATAATATTTCGTGTGTATTGAGATCAACTCTGTTGAGTTGATTATTATAAACAAATATATCCTAAACCATAATTCATCAATTCATATTTTCACACTTATAAAGATTACTTCTTTTTATTAAAGTTTATTTGAAGAAGCTTTTTACCATGCTAGTCTTTCCTCATTTTTCTTCCGCACTTGAAAGCATCAATTGGATTGGAAGGAGATTCCATTTCTCCTTCATTCTATTTAATCTACATGCATTTTCTGCAAAGTCTTCCTCCCTACTTATAGTAATGCATTTCCATCCCTTCTGGACACTAACCATTAAGTTTCTTTATATAATTGAGTTTAGCTCCAAACTTAGCAGCTTGAACCTGCTATTGCTACATTTCCTGCATAAACTGAGCATATGCCTGCTTTAAGCCATCTTCTCCTAACTACTAAACTACTTGTTCTAATTGCTGCTCATTTTGAGCTCCAGTTTTCTACATTAAATACTGTAGAAATGCCTATTGTAATTGCTATTCATTCATATTAAGTTGACCTCCCTATTGCTTCTTAGGTGTTCCAAATAAATTAGTTCCAAATGAACTAGTATCAAAAATAAATATCCTTGGCTTTACAGGATGTGCCTCAAATAGATCTCTTACTTGTTTGTTAGAATAGACTATCCCATCCGATCCAGTTCTATTCTGTAAATTTTTCTTTTCAAGATCTCCATTATATGTTCCCATCCAACTTGCCATGCTATTAGACATATCTCCAAAGTCTCCTCCCTCAAATGATCTATATGTTCCTTTTACTCCCAATGCATTTTCTATATCTTTCTGTTTCCAGTTGGCATAATCAGTTCCAAATCTATTATTTAGGGCTTTTACAAAATTATTATTCCAATTATTCCTATTACTTACTGCATTAAGTAAGCCCTAATAATTATTGAATCCTAGAGATCTAATATCATCTTTTGTAAACATTTGTAGTGGCTATTTCTAAGCAGTAACTACAACTTCTCCCAACTACCCAGATTTTGGTAGGGTGTCCGGATTCATAGGTTCTGGGACATTATTTACCTTATAAGAAGTCTATACTGGATCAGATGGTTTCCATTCTCCCTAGTCCTTTGCTACATTCCCAAGGAAGTAGTCGTAGTCTGCATGAGCTCTTCTAAACTCATCTGCATCCTCACCTTTCTACATTGTATTATACTACTTACCTTTATAAGTAAATACTCCCCTACCATTCTTTCTGGCGGCAGCAAATGCCTGTGCTCTTGTTTTATAGGAGTCTCCATCAAAATAGGAATCTCCATAATTCCAATTGTTAGCCATTATTCTTTATTAATTCAATGTCTTTAGTATTAAACACCGCTTCTTGCATAGCTCCAGTAGTAGTAAACCAACGACATCTAATTCCTATAAGGATAGGACGTTTATCCTCCCTTCTTGAGTCATGCTTGAATAAAGATGTTTCTTTCTTTATAACAATCATCCTTGGCTTATTAGGTATATCCTACTTAAGCTATACTACCTAGCCAGGATTAAAATATATATTATTCTCTTCCATATTATTTAATATTATTAAAACGGTCCTGTAGACCTTCATTAACAACTGCTATAATTTGACTCTCTGCTAAACTTACGAATCCCTGCTTGAAGAATGGAACCGGTACTGCAGTATCAACCCTATAAAAAATAACATCTCCTTCTTTTAAGTACTTAACCTCTGGCCCAACTTCAACAACACATCCTGTAACTATGAATTGCTTTTGTTCTTCGTATCTGCCAGTTTGCTCATTAAGTTGAGTATGAGGAGTATATCCTCCAGTATCAATTATAAGTCCATTTTCTACTTTCATTTTTTGGAACGGATTAACCTTAAAAGGTTGTACTAGAATACGAGCAAACATTGGCTTTATTTCTGCTTTGGAAATATCATATTCTACCTTATCCCGGCTTTCTTCAAAATCTTTATTATTCTGTTCCAGTTTTTCATTGTATTTTTCTACTTCTGAGTTAAACTTACGAGCCTTCTCTTTTTTAATTAAAGAATCAAGCGAGTTTTCTTTCATGTTTACTGAAGTGAAATTACTATCTGTTCCAAGTAATTCTTTAGCAATTTTTTCATCCTCCGTTGAGTAAAGTCTTACGTCTTTCATAAATCATTAACATTTAATTATTACCATTTGCTTAGTGGACATACTGCGTTTGGGAGTCTAGTCTTAGCTTGCAATCTACATCCACATCCACGTTTATATCCAGGTTTCTGGATATTACTTACATCTCCCGTATTAACATTCAACCATAATTTGTTATTACACATTCCTCCAAACTTACTTGAGTATAGAGGACAACTATAGCAGATTTTTAATCTATTGCTACTTAAGTCCTAGTTAAGATTAAGGACTTCTTTTGTATGACCATTAACAATATCAAATACATTCATAATCTAAAAATAAAAAGAAAAGAATAAATTGCTTTTAGTGTATAGTGTTGACATTTAATCCAAAATTGGGATTCAATATGCCCTTAATAATGATTAGTATTCTATTCTTTTTCTTGTACTTCTTTTCTATTCCAAAATGAGACTTTTCTTATAATGATAAAGCATTTTTTCTACATCATGCTTTAGATACTCACAATGATATAATGTGTTATTACCATTATAATCATAGTGATTCAAAATCAGGTCCTTAATTACAAAATTTGGATTTATCTTCTGCAACATCCAAGCATAAGTAGAGAGCTGTAAAGTGTAATGATAAAAATTACAGTCCATCAGATTATTTAGAGGATATTTCATCTTAGTATTTGATTTTGTAGCTGTATTGAATCCAGACTTTTGATCAATTTTTTTATTTGTCTTGTGATCTACAATTGTTATTTCATTCCCAGATTTAATTATAAGATCCACCTGTCCTGCTATGCGTAAGATTCCATCATCTGATTCTCTATATATCAAATACTCTGGATATACTCCATGCTCTAAATCCAATTCTGAATAATCTTTTTTACATTCGAATTTTCCTCCTAAGCCAAACTTCTTTAAAGAAATATTGGTAGGATGATCATAAAAGGAATTTTCTATTTCTGAGTGTATTTTAGTTCCTCTTTCACACGACTTTCTATTTTCTTCATCCCAAGCATCTAAGATGTCCTGCTGAACTGCATTGAAATCATTTTCATCTATATCATATAAACTCAACAATTCCTTATTAAACTTCTTAGTATTTAGTAAAGACTTCTTTTCTATTTCCCATGATTTCTTTGGAAGCAATTTTTCTAAAGCCTTATAGGAAGACCAAAATTCCTTATCAAATTCTTGAGTATATCTGTGAATTAGAGTAGTAACTGAGACATATCTTTTATTGTCATTTACATTCCAATAAATATGCTCTTGGTCATTGAACGCAACCGTTCCATTCTGCTTATCAATTTTCATATTACACTTTATTTAGTTTACTTCATTATTTCATTTCCCATTTCCACTAAGTCCTGAAAGAACTTTGTTTTTATACATCTAATATTTATAATTGTAATCTATTCCAAGCAATGCAGCGACAAATGTACTAGTCTCTCCGAATGCTACTAAAACTGAACTGTCGATTATTCCCAGAGGAGGAACTGAAAATCCAGCAATTAATAGACCACTTCCTACTATAGTTAAAATTACAGCAACAAGCAGTCTATAATTTAAGTTTGTTTTGTAACTCATTTGTTAGATATTATAAGGTTAATCTATTAGTCTTTGAGTTTGTACAAGTATATTTATACGAGAAATTTTCTATTTAACTTATGAGTTATATTCATTTCAATTATACAAATATAAATATTAAATTTGAATACTCAAATAAAGTATGTGTTACTTTTAACAAAGTCTAATATGAAATATACTTAGAATCAATTAATCAAATTTTCTCAGTTTTTTAAGGATAATTCTTAGCTTAATCTCCCTTTAAAGTTAGAGAATTATTCAGATCCAATTGAACTTTATAAGAAAGGTCACAAGATACGTATTAAAAAGGAGAATAGAGGTAAGTTTACAGATTACTGTAATGGTACAGTAACAAATGCCTGTATTTAGAAAGGAAAGAATAGTCCTGATCCTAAGATTAGAAAGAGGGCTACATTTGCTGCTAACGCTAGAACTTGGAAACACCAACAAGGGGGCACTGTTAAAAATATAACAGACCAATTGTGGGAAAATTCAAAAGAAGTAAAATATAATAATGGTAATTAGAATATATAATGGAAAATTGGTGGGATCAGTTATTTGGAAATCCTAAAGTAAAGGCTACTGGTCAATGGGTTCACATAAGTAGAGATAAGGATGGTTAGTGGTTATCTAATGGCAAACCTGTTGTAGATGATTATAAATATTATCAAAATGGAAACACTTATCAAATAAGAAATGGTTAGCGAATCCTTATTAAATAGGACAAGACTGCAGCAAAACGCTCTTAGGAATGGCAAAAAGAAATGTAGCAACGGACTACAAAATTTAAGAAGAAAGACTAGATGATAGCTAATAAACCTACTTATGGATGGAGTACAGAAAATAACACATTAGGAGGTTTTAGTCGTAGAAGATTAAAAAGAAATGTTGACCCTAGTTCTCGATTAGATTTTTCAGGCGCAATTGAAAATTCTATTCCTTTTATATTTAATGCGGGAGCGTGGTATGGAAGAGAATTTAAAGCTACTCCTAATGAACTAAATATATGGTCTAGACATCTTGGATTTCCTCGTTCTGTTGACTCTATGCCTACAACAGGAATAAGATTTTCAGGAGACTTTACAAACACTGGAGCAGAACGGTTACCAAACGCTGAATATTCGGGATTAACTCCTGCTGCAAAAGCTTAGATTAAGAAAGATATTAAAACTGGAGATATTAAAGTTAATTCAGATGGAACTTGGACGCCTATTAAAGAATCATATAGATATAATAGAAAAGATACATAGCAATATGCTAATTATTCTATAAGAGAAAATAATAATAGTGGTATATATGATGTATTTGACACTTATGATTTTTCTAAGCATTGGTATTTTCCAAATTTAAATCGTCCTTCTGGATTTTAGATAGAATTTAGAGATACTATTCATGGTCCAAATGCTGATGATAGACTTTATAATCCAAATTTTACGGCAAAATAATATGATAGGAACACATGATAGCTTTACTTATTTAAAAGCTAAGAATAAAATTTATGAGTTGTTTTCATTTTTATGGAGAACACAAACTAAATTTCTTAAAGAACAAAAAGAATTTGGAGTGAAATATTTAGATGTACGAGTACATAAAACTAAAGATAATCAATGGGAATTATGTCATGGATTAATCAATTTTAATAAACAGTATAATACATTATATAACTTAATGGAAAATTTATCTGATTTTAAAGTTAGATTAATTCTTGAAAAAGGTACAAAAGCTGATGAAAAAGTATTTAAATCTATTATTTATAAACTTTCTCACCAATATTCTAATTTAGTTTTTTCAGCTATTAAAAAGAATTGGAAAATATTACTTGATACACATTTAGGTATTATAGATTATACTTATGTACCTTTTTATTCAAATCTTTCGTTTTGGCAAAATATTAAAAGAATGAATTGGTTTAGTACTATTAAAAAATGGGCTAAGAAACATAATCCTATTATTACGCAAAATATGAAAGATGATGAAAATGTTGTACATTTTATTGATTTAATATAATGCTAGATTTATTTACAACGTTTGAATCAGTATCTCCACCAGATATAGTTGCCCCAGAAGTGCAATAGAATTATCAGGAAATATAGTTAATGTAGGAGCCTACTTAGGAAGCAGAAGACTCGAATATAGACTGGAGTTTTCTAGACGAACCTGAATAGGATATTCAGGAACCTATTTTTAATTATGCTCCTTCTAAATCTGAGAATATCTCTTCTACAGCTTAGAAAGTAATTAATTAGGCTAGATAGTTTTTAGGTAGTAAATATAGTTGGGGAGGTTCTAGTCCGAGTACTGGATTTGATTGCAGTGGGCTTATAAAGTATGTCTTTAATAGTGTGGGAATTAATCTTCCTAGGACTGCAGCTTAGTAGGGAAAAGTTGGGCGAGAAATTAGTCTATAGTAGGCATAGCCTGGAGATGTAATCTGGTTTGGAAGTAAGAATAGTCCTAGTAGCTAGCATATAGGACTTATAAGTAGAATAGATAATGGATAGATCTATATTATAGATGCTGCTGGTAAAAAATTAGGAATAACAGAAAGATTACTTCCTAATTTATAGATTAAAAGTGTTAGAAGAATACTAGGACAAACAATAGGTAATTCATTTAATCAATATGCTCTTAACTTTTTTATGAATAAAGGTTTATCAGAAGCTTAGTCTAGAGGTATAGTTGGGAATTTAATACAAGAAAGTAATGGTAATCATACATCCGTTAATAGATCAAGCGGGGCTTTTGGATTAGCGCAATGGTTAGGTCCTCGTAAATAGAGACTCATTCAAAAGTATGGAACAAATCCTACTATACCACAGCAGTTAGAATTTATATGGGAGGAATTAAATTCTACAGAAGGTAAAGCTTTTTAGAAACTACTTAATACTAATACTATTGCTGATGCAACTAAAGCTTTTGCAAAACACTTTGAAAGAGCTGGTAATAATGAGATGAATATGAATAAACGAATTAAATATGCGTATTAGGCATGAGAACACCATTATAACAATTAAAATTTTGCATAATATGTAGTTAGTTTCAAAAAGACAAATTGGAGGGAATCTTTATAAGATTGGTAATGCCATGCCCCAAATAACTCAAAGATATATAGCTCTACTAAATAAAGGTATCCCAGCTTAGGCTGCTTTTGATACAGCTCATTTATCTCTAATAGAGGATGGAAGACCTGGAAAATATTATTCATTTGGAAAAAGAGCTTCTAACTTAAGTGAGTGGACTAAAAATGCAACTGACAGTTTAACTGTTGGGCGGTATAAAAATTTATAGAATGCACAGAATTTTAATCAATTTAAGTAGAAATTAAAATAGAAAAAGTATAATAATAGACCTGCATTCTATAATACTGAAATAAATAGAGGCAGAAATAAAGATAAGGAAATCATTAATCAATGGAATAAAGAATAGGGATTAAATCCAATAGCACAAATATATAATTATAATATTAATTAGGTATAAAAAGAGTATGTAGTTGAAAGAAAGTAATTGGCAAAAACATCTTTTATATGCAATTCCTATCGGACTAGTATTTACCATACTAGCTGTATTAGGATACGCATTTGGAATGGAATTTAAAGATAAAGAATATGGGGATAAGTTTGATTGGTTAGATATAGCGGCTACTATGATAGGAGGAGCTATAGGACAACTACTCTAGATAATAATTATTCTTATAATATTATGAAAGAATTTCTTAGGTCGATGATTACTTCGCACTCTGGCATTAGTAGCAAAAGAGTCTGTGGAGTAATTGGATTTCTTATTATTATTTTCGTATTAGTCTATTGTACAATATTCTCTATTCAAGCTCCTCTAATGATAGAACCTTTTATATATGCAGTATGTTTATTATTAGGAATAGATTCAGTAACTGGAATTTGGAAAGGTAAAATGAATGTTTAAATTTTAGAGAGGCGGCATTGCAATATAGGATAATACTAGGGTTGTTAAAAAACAACCTCTAGCTTTTCGACTTACTAAAGAATAGTAGGCTAGAATTAGGTAGAAAGAATTATAGGAAGCTGCTAAAAGAAATCAAGCAGTAATCTATGATGCAGACAAAGCTAAATACTATTAGAATATGTAGAACTTCTATAATAATAACTTTTTTGGATATGGAGTATTTGGAAAACAAACTCATTATGACCCTTCTAAAGAAGAGGATTAGAAGAAAATATAGTCTAATTTTAATTATGCTAAAGATAATGTAAAGAACATAGGAACTTCCCTTATAACTGTAGGACCTACAAGTTCTTTTAAGGGTATTTTACCTTCTGTTTCCAGAAGAGTTACAGTAGGTAACTTATCCGCCTTAACTCCTTATAAAATAGGATAGGGTTCAGAAGCCATTGTAATAAGAAATTCTCCTACTACAGTAGGAAAGATAACTTAGGTTGGAAGTGGTGAAATGTTGAAAAGAAATGCAATTCCAAATTCTCTTCCTCTAAAGTTTGTAGGATATGTAAGAGATGGATCTAAAAGATTTCCAACTTTCATCTAGAAGAAAGTAAAAGTCCTTGATGAAAAGACTTTTCCAAAGTATGTTGATAAACTAGATAAAGCTATGTAGAAAAGCGGTTTTAGAAAAGTCAATGATCCAAATGTACAATATAGAGCATATACCAATGGTACCGTAGTAGTTGATGATGTATCTCCTGGAAATGTAGGATTAACTTTCTTTAAAAGACCTAAACTATTAGATTTTAATCTCCAAACTATCCCAAGTTGGACTAGTTAGGGATTTACTCTTAGAAATGGAGGTAAATTTAAATCTTAATAGTTTTTAACAATATTCTATTTTTGATTTTTAGAAGAAGAGTATATATTTGCTATGTAATCAAATAAGCAAAATAACATGGATAAAACTATTAATTTTAATGAACTTCCAGACATTACAGATATTCCAAACCTTACAAATATATTAGGTTTATGTATTCTGGACGGTACTGTAGAGACATTTGAAAGTGATAATTTAAAATATCATTTAGAAAAAGATAATGGACATCTTAAAATAGAGATTGAAGCAAATATCCCTAAACAGGATGGAGAATTTGATGATTCTGCTACTAAAGAAATTGTTGAGGAATATAAAGAAAGAATTAAGGCTCTTGATGATAATTTATTTGTAGAAATAGTGGAAGAACTTAAATCCAAATTTAATTTAACTAGATTTAATGAGCTTCTGGATTTAGAAAGTTTTGATGAAGACCAAGCACAAGAAGTAGAAAAAATGATTGATATTTCTACAGATATTATTTGTTTACATCTTCAGCATAAAATTCAAGATATGGTTGAACTTTATGAAAAGTTTTAATTTTAAGGTTGGCTACTCCTTTTAAAAAGTAGCTTAACTCTCCTCTGGTGTAATGGCAGCACAGGTGGCTCTAACCCACTTGGTCAGGGTTCGAATCCTTGGGGGAGGACTAATTAAAAATATGTATTATGAGAAATGAATTAATGAAATTAATGAAATTGATTAAGTTTGATAGATTTCCAAATGAAAAGAATAGAGTTTGGACTATGTGTCAAGTTGCATTACACATGGCTACCCTAGCTGCTGATGAAGCAGAGAAACTAAAACTAACAGATGAACAATTCTATATTAATTTTGAAGATGCACTTAATATTTTATCTGTTAGAGATCATTCTGGCAATCCAGAACAAATTAAAGAATTTAAAGAAACGATTGAATCATTTAAAGCTGATCCAGAGTAATCTGGGTTAGCTTTTTTTTTATCCCCCCCCCTATTTACTGGAATCCAAAAATTTTGAAGTGTTATAAACGGGAGAGTCCGCCACTCCGTTCGACCCCCGGGGTCGTACTCGTGGAAAACCGAGCCAATTGTTACTTGACAACTATAAATATTTAGAATATATAAATATATTCGAATCAACTTCATCAGCCGTCCGAGGTGAAGAATAGTAACCTCGAAGCGTCCCATTTTCGGTCGGACGTTAAGCTACCGAATGACTTTGCTTGTTTCTAAGGAAATAAGCTAAACTTGGTGGTTCACTAATGCAACCGCAGACCTAACACATTTTATATTATGCTTACAGGATTTGTTGAAGCTGATAACAAGAAGATTGAGACTGCTAACAAGAGTTTCTCTATCTCAATGGGGCACAGTCCATTTCAAGATAGAGTTACCTTTAAGGTAACAGGTTTCACCTACAAGCAAGCGCAGAACGACGGAAAGGTTGATGCTAATGCGTCAGTCAATCCCGTTCTCACCACCTCAGTAGGCGATATGTTCCTCTCAATGGCTATCAAAGCGAGGGTTGACGCAGAGGGACACATCCTCGAACCTAATGGGACTTTCAACCGCTTTATCGGGGACACTATCAGTGCAAATACTGGTAAGTCCAACGGAGAAATCCTTAAAGCAATCGTTAATGGTTGCAAGGATAAAGAGGTTGTGGTTTCAAGGCAACCTTATGCCGCTATCACCAAGGACGGGCGCAGATTTGCCTCATCCTTGGTAATCCTTAATTTCAAGAATTAACACGGCACGACCTAAGCAAGTCGTTAAACTGCTTTTTATTAACTCCTTAACCCTCGCGATAATTAGGTTAATCGCCACACTAAGTTATGAAAACATTTATTGTTACTCTTAGAGGAGAGCATGTTTTTCATGAATGCTCTTTATTTTGTCAAATTCAAGACATTTCAGAAGAAACTCTTGAAAAAGTTAAAATAAAAATAAAAGAAAGATACAACTTAGAAGTTTATGATTTTAGTAGACAGTTTGGTCTACTTAACGCATGGACTGCTGATTCAAAAGTTAAAGTCTTTATAGAAGAAGTTTACGCTCTTTAATGTTTTTAATCTTCTAATTAAATTCCCTTACTCCACAAAAGACGAAGTAAGGGAATTTTTTTTTCTAATGAGATAAATAACTAATAAAAAATAATAACCTAGCCATATACAATCATAAATAACCTAGCCAAGTGTATAAGACAGCTATATTCACTTAGCGTATAACAACCGTATATACGTCAGGTATTATACACCTTTAAGTATAACATCTTTCAGGCAGATGTAAAATAAGAACTGGTTATAGTGCTAAAACTTAACGTACCGAGTGAAATCATATTTCTCACACTTAAAAAGAGAATATAATTTTTTATTAACTTTTAAAACCTCTCAATGTATAGGTAATTGATTAGAAGCTTATGGCAACATTAGCAGTAGAGATTAGGCGTGCAGCAGCAGCAGGTGACAAGAAGATTGCAGGTTTTACTGGCGCAGTTCGTTCACTTGAAAACCTCAATCTTGAGGTTGGTGATGAGTTTACATTCCCAGAGACCTACGATGTTTACGAGCAAAAGATTGGTGATAACGTTGCTCAGTATATCTTCGTTGAAATTAATGGTAATGCTAAGAAGTTCTATCCTTCTACATTCACCAAGAGTCGTACTATCTACAATGAAGATGGTAGTTCAACAGGACAACGTGTTCATACTGAAGGTACAGCTGCAGAACTTTTCCGTTCAGCTGGTTCAGTAAATGAGGCGATGCAACTTCTTGCTGGTAAGAAAGTGAAGGTTACAGACATGAAGAATGTTCGTACTCTTCGTTATGGCACAACTAGTCTGATGAATGCAACTATTCTGACCATAGATTTGGTTGAATAATTCGCAGTAGGATGAGAAGTTGAGAGTGTAAAAACTCTTGACTTCTTTCTGATTAAAAAGAAAAGTGAGAGAAAATCTAAGTATAAAATGTGTTAAAGGTCAAAAGATAGGAGATTCACTATTAGAATTAGATAATGGTAATCTCCTATCAATTTATCCAGATACTTTTTATGATATAGGATTGAAAGGTTTCTGGATGATTAAGAGAATTGGAGATTGGTTGAAAATATTGAAGTTCTTACGAGCTTGAGCTATGAATACAGTTGCCCATACACTCACACTACCATTTTCCATAAAATTAAAGATAGAAAAAATTTTCCCATTATTGGGATTATATAAAAGTTAACAAAAATTTAATAATCTAACCTTTTTAGTAGTATAGGTTAAACTATAAAATTTATGACAATTTAAACTTAAACTAAAAAGTAAAAAACATCACTAGAATAGATAATTTTTTCTCTTTTCATAAAGAAGAGTTATTAACAGGATGTATTCTAGTGGTTATTCACAAATACCGAATAAAAATTAGTAGAGGGAATAGTAAGTGATAAAGGACTCTATAAAAGCGAGGAGATTGCTTTAATATCTCTTCTCGTACATGGGATAGAACGTGTACTAAGTTAGAGCATGATAGACTATAAAGCTTATTTTTTAAGTTATTTATAGAGGTATTTGCCGCAAACATATTCTTTCGATGTCTATATAAGAAAGAACAAAATATATCTGGTTACACGGCTTAGTAAACTTGATAGACTACCAGACTAGGGTAAAAACTAGTTCGTCATCCAGGAGACGTTAAAATTCACACTGATGAGACTGGACGAAACACAGAGAGAAACTATTATCTCAACTATAGAAAGTTGATTAATAATGGCTCTGTGTCTGTGAAACAAAGTAAAAATAAACAACTAAAAACCTCGCGATAGTATAAGGCAAATCGCTGTATTATTATGTTTGGTCAAATTACAAATAAAGAAGGAAAAGACTTGTATATTCTTACATCTGTATCTACTAATGACATTAAACCATATTTTCACGTAGATACATGGGAAAGATGTAAAGAGTTATTTACTAAAATGACAATAAAACAAGATGATGATAGTTCCTTTGCTCAACTTATTCATAAAAAACTTAATGATGAACTTGGTACAGCAGAAGCATCTATAAGATGCAACGAAAAAGGTAGGGGTAGCGATTTCTTTATGTATATAACTATTGAACCTCTCTACACACAAGCTTGGTAAGATATGTTAGTGATAAAACTATGATTTTTGTTCCAAGAACATATAAAAACAACTCCTGAACATGAGTTTAAACTGTTCAATCTTTAACTAGAATCTCGCGATACTTAGGTTAATCGTTCTTTTACTATGCAGTATTTTTATATCGTAGCTTACACAATTGTTGGTGATGATATGACAATGTGTAAAATAGGACTTAATTCCCATCAATTAATTGAATGGGGAAGAAGAGAAGCAACAAGACATCAAGAACGTACTTATAGGTTATATAGACAACCTATAACACGAACTGGATCACTCAGCTTCTACAAACAATTGCCCCCATTTTGAATCGAAAGCACTTTCAAAAGATACTTTTTTGATTGGGATGCATTTTTGAAGCACGACAAAGGATCTGATTTTTGATATCGATGTTACTCGATAACTGTGTGACACTTTGAGTATTGTGTATAAACTGCTCCGATTCTTTATGCATTCTTTGTGAAGGAGTTCTTCGGTTTTCTTTGAGTAAAAGAAAAATGGAAGTAACTCTGACTTATCAGAAATGAATGACAAAACAAAGTAAAAAATGGAAAGATTAACTATTAAAACAACGATTTCTGATCCTGAGTTAACAAAAGCCTTTAATCATCTTACAAAGGATGATCTTAAGAGAATTATAATAGAAGAAAAAATCAATCGTAAAAGAGCACTAGAAATAGCAGCTGCTTACAATTTGGATTCTGATGTTAAATTCTGTATGGATTTTTGTGGATATTCACCCATTGAAGCATTAGCTGAATGGGATTTGTTGTAAATCTCATGTAAACCCTATTAAATAAAAGTATTGTAGTGAGGTTATAACTTACATAGGGTTCAAAACAAAATAATAAAAATAAAAGTAATTATGTTATTTATCACATCAGACATTAAAGTTCTCGCTACTCTTACAAATGTAGATGGTGAGAAAACTGTTATCTCTTATCAGTTTCGAACAGCAAAGAGAGGTATATTCAAAGAGGAAATGGAGAGACAAATTCTCCAATCAATAAACAACAATAGAGTAATAAAGAAAATAATTAAAGTGAGAGTGCACTAAGCATTCTCACTTATAAAAGGTGAAAAGAATATGAAAAGAGTAGAATCAATTTTCATGGTTATTATTCTTATTTGTTTGTGTGTTCTAGCACTAGCAAGTGTCTTTATTTGGCATAATATACTCACATCAATATTATTCACAGCTGGAATATTTATTTGGTTGTGGGCTATAGAAGGAGAACAAAACAATTAAGAATTATGAATATTAGTCCAAAATTTGCAGTAATTGATAATACAAATCACCTAGTAAGATGCTTTGGTAGTTATCAACTTGCTGATAATTTTCGTCAAATTAAGGGCAGATTAGACTGGTTAATTGTATCATATTACCCATCAAATAATAAGAGTACAAGTAAACAAGTAGCTGCCGTTCATTTTTGTGAATATATATTAAATATTCTCTTTGAAGGGGATATTAATAATAGGCAAGAATGTTCACATTTTCTTTCAGAACACTTAAAACAAGCTAAACAAATGTATACTGAATTAAAGTGTGAATATGAAACAGATAGAGGATACTAATTAAAATTAGGTTAAAATTATGAGAAGGAATAATATTTTGAATAGATTGTTCCATAAAGCTGAAATTCAAGAGAATCAGAATAAGATGTCTATTTACACTAAACAACGTGAAACAGGACAAGGCATTGTAAATGCAATTAAAGATTGTGATTCTCTTATTACTCTTATGTATATTCATAGAAATGCTTGGAGTAATGGATTTCAGAATAAAGCTATTGGACCTAATCTTCATGGAATATTTAAAACATCTGATATTCTTACAATGGTTCCTTGTGAAGTTTTCTTGGGAGGAGTTTATGGTCTTGATACCAACCCTATTCCATTTTGGGAAATACACAAAACTGATAAGTATAGGTGTAATGTATTTGGAATTAATAAGAATTATTCCCTTTATAAGATTGTTCTTAACCAATACAAAGATTTATTGCTATCTAATATTCGTTATATGCTTAAAGTAGCTAACATGAAGTATCCTTACTATAAAGGTTGTGGTTATTAGTATTTACAGCTTATATAATCATATGGCTGTTAATCTTGAATTTGGCAACAATAACTAGAATAACAATCATAAGAAAGAATAAATTTATGACAGACTTTCCAGAAATTTGGTATAGCTAAAGAATAGTAGGCTATATTTTTGATTAATTAATTAAAGAAAAAAAAACAATGGAAAAAGGAAACAAAATGTACAGTTTTGAGGTTGTAGATAAAGCAACCTCAGCTGTAGCAGTGGGATTTAGTTGCGATGATCGCACCTTCAAAGAAAGTATTAAAGAACTTCCTGAGGAAGTACGGGCTATGGTTCTTGCTTCAGTTTATGCAGGACATACTATGATCCATTTAAAAATGAGAAAGGTTTTTTCTAAAGCTTCTGAAATTGAAAAGAAGTTAAAGGAAATGGAGAATCCTACTAAAGAGGATGCAGACAAACTTTTAAGAGAAGCCTTTGAGAAGGCAGACGAAGGAAAGTAGGTAATCCTAAGAGAATTGAGTTACACCTCTCAATTAAATAAAAAGGTGAACTTGAGCGCTCCTAACGTTCGATTTGTATTGCTCTCACAATTCCCTCTAAAATAGGACAACATTTCTACTCCAATGTATCTTAATTATACATATGAAATAGTTGCTAGGTTCGATACCTAGAGAGGGAACACATTTCTAGTTTTGTATAGTTTTGAGTGAATAATAGTAGCTCCGCTTGAAAAATTATACTGACTGACAGTCAAAGACTGTAATTTTTCCTAGATATAACAAATCCTTGCTAGGAAGGTGAAATTTAATGGAGAATTTTAAAGCTATTATCACTACAAACAAAGATGCACAGGTTGGCCAGAATCAGCAGAAGTTAGTTATAGATCTTCCATTTGAATTGGAGATTACAATTGACAAGAACAATCAGATTCATGACATTCAGCCTAGAAGCTTCTTTGAGGTGGATTTCTTTTCTAAGTATCATGGTCGCACTAAGAACTGGTGTTCGAAGTTAATACAAGAAATGCAAAACCTCTATATATAATAGATCAATGGCTAGGCGGTTTGATGCTGAGGCGCATATTGTAGGATTAAATACATTGCGTCACCAGCTAGCTAAAACTCCTTTTACAAGTAATACAATCCGAGAAGGATTTAAGAATTGCGGAATACCATCAAATCCAGTATTTTGGACAGTATTTTTCAATTCTAAGCTTGTAAAGCGAATTGGAGATGACTTGTATTGCTTTAATAATCCTAATAAGCCTATTCATTTTCATAAGCTTGGCGAGATTTATAAGGAATACCAAAAGAAAATAAATACGTATCATAATAAATGGTATAATAAGAAGAGACGTAAGGATGTACTTAAAAGACCTGATATACAAGCAGCTATCAAACTCTTAAGAGAGAATGGTATGGATGTTGTACTCAGTATTCAAAAGATATGTCTTGATACATAATCTTTTATTGGGTTAAGATAGTATTTATGAGGAAAACTTAACTTAGATCAATTTACAAATTTTAACAGTATTTGATTTTGTAATTTTCTTCGTAGATACTATCTTTGCTATACGATTTTGCAGGAGAGCAAGAAGTTAATAAAAACCTATGTCGTGGTGGTGTTAGTGGTTAGCATGTTAGCCTTCCAAGCTAAATGGGTGGGTTCGAGTCCCATTCACGACTCTTCTTTTCACCAACAAGATAGTGTACAGCAAAAATTATGTGTTTCAAAAGCAATTTATAGTAATTGAGTGTTCGGAGGTTGTCCGAAGTAAATAAACAACCAAAAACGCTATCTGATTAGTTTATGAATTTTTAGTTATAGATATAAGAACACTAAAAGCAATTTTGTTTCAAAACTTGTGGAAGTACAAAAGTGTTCTCTGACATTTCTTGTAATCTTTAAAGTTATAATAAGAGTACTTACAGCAAATTTTATATAAATTTCTTAGCCACATATTTTAAGGAAAATATATTGTACTCTGCTTCTGTCGCCATCGTCTAATAGGTCAGGACTCAACATTTTCAATGCCAATTCGAATTTGGCTGGCGATACACTGCTTCTTATTTAGAAGTTAGTTTCGAGACTTGATAGCCTTTGATGCTTTTCAGGTCTTGCGTTCCTCAGTGTTTTATCTGCGCACTATAATGCTAGTAGAAGTGACTATGCCAGAAGATAGTCACTTAGAAAGGAACCCCAGCAACTTTCCACCACTATCTGTATTCAATTACAAGAGCTTGAGGACCTCGATAGTGGACATGCCTTGTTAGTTCATCGGTAGAACTCGAAACTGTTAATTTCGTTAGGGTGGTTCAATTCCATCACAAGGCGCAATGTATTATAATCTAGCGTTTGCACCTGTACGTTACGAGGTGTCTGGACATGAGGCTGTCCGCTAAAAGAGCCTCTTGAAATAACTCCGAAGTACAAGGACAGTTACTGGTTGTTTCCGTAAGTGGTTTTGCAGTAACGCTTGGGGTCTGTGATGTAATTGGCTAACATATCACTTTTGCAAAGTGAAATTCAGGGTTCAAATCCCTCAGACTCCACTCCTAAAATTTATATACATGAATGTTATTCTTGTAGACTTTGTGTATGTGAATAGATTTTCCAGTGAATTGGGACAATAGCTTAGATGGTCTGAGCGTCGGAATTTAACTAAAATTATTAATATGACATGTAAATACAAATAGGTTTCTATAGAAGAACTTACCAAATTAGTGAATGAAAGTATAACATTTTCGGAACTAATGAGGAAATTAGGTTATACTGCAAATAGAGGAAATTCTTTCAAAGGATTAAAAGATTACTTAATTGAGAACAATATAGATTTCTCACATTTCTTAGGTAGAGCACATGGTACATCTGATAATACCAAATATTCTTTGGAAGATATAATGGTTGAAAATTCCACATATTCTAACATGACTAAGTTCAAAGAACGCTTAATTAAGGCGAACTTAATAGAGTATAAGTGTTCTAACTGTGGAATAACTGAGTGGAATGGAAAGCCATTAACCTTACAGTTACATCATATTAATGGGAATAACAGGGATAATAGACTAGAGAATTTAACTTTCTTGTGTCCAAACTGTCATTCACAAACAGATAATTTTAGTGGTAAGAATGCGGGGAAGTAACTCAGTGGTAGAGTGTCTGACTGAAGATCAGATGGTCGGCAGTTCAAATCTGTCCTTCCCCACAATCCCGAGATTGTGGCTCGATTCCACGTTGTCCCACTTCTCAAATCAACAATTAAAAGACACAAATCAATAACAAAACGCAAACATTGTTTGTTTTTGTTTTAGTAGAATTGCCTGTGAAGGTAGTTCTACTTTATTGGACTATGGTGTAACGGTAACACAACAGTTTTTGGAGCTGTTATTTCAGGTTCGAATCCTGGTAGTCCAACTATTGCAGACGAGTCTGTGTATGGTACATCTTAATACTAATATAAATTGATGATTTATGACCAAAGAAGAAGTATTTAAAAAATTAGCTGAGTTAAATGTACTTAAAGTAAAACTTGATAAGGAACTAAAAGAAGTATATCAACAAATAATAGAAGTAAAACAGAGCATAGATAAACATTTAGAAGGACTTTGTTTTCGTGATGAGACCTTCTATTATAAGATTATTGTGGATACTGGTTGCAACATAAGTTACATTGTATGTAGTTCTCCAAAGAGACATCCTAAAGATAGTCAAATATATATCGTTTCTGATTACGACAAAATGCTTTTTTTTATTACAAGAACGTGAGGTAATCACTATTGAGGAATTTAATAAGACTTTAGAAGATACTTATCTCAGAATAAAAGAATGGTAGAACTATGACCGCAGAAGAATTTTTAAAAAATGACAACTCTTATCTTGCTGTTCCACATAAAACTACAAATATTTTTAGTAGAGCTTTTTGGGAAAAAGCCGATAATAAAAATCTTGACCACAAATTTGCAGGTTCTAAAGGAAATCAACGTGAAGCTTATGAAGTTGGAGTTAAAATAGGATGGCAGGAAGCTACTAGAAATCTTAAGGATTCCTTGAAAGTTCCTAATAATGTTAATCTTACTGATAAGGAATATAGAGAAATAATGGGACTTATTAGTGCCCTTGGTTATCGATTCATATATATTAATCCTAATCCTTACACAGGTAATATAGGAAATTTTGTTCCAGGACTTAATATTTGTAAGAATATACCAGCTATTGAAGCAGGTGTAGTTTTATCAGAGGAAGCTAAACAAGAAGTGATAAAAACTTTAAAAGAAAAAGTTGGTCCACGTTTATTTAACTAAAATAGTAGAAAATATATTTAGAATAGCATAGATAATTTAAATGTTTAATTAAATTGTATTAAAATGAAAAAGTTAATTTTTGCATTTACACTGATGTTTGGAGCAATATTTGCTTCATGTGGAAATTCTACTAACTCAGCTAACACTGATAATGACAGTATTGATACTGTTCAAGTAGATACCCTCAATGCGGACACTGCTTCAGTTGACACTGTGTGTATGGATTAATTCCAACTTGGCAAGGTCTCTTTAAAAGAGAGTTAAACCCTTAGGTGGAATATACTAAGGTATGCACGTCGAAAGATGTGCTTATGGGCTTATAGCTCAGTAGGTTAGAGCAGGTCACTCATAATGACAAGGTCGGGAGATCATACCTCTCTGGGCCCACCACAATTAAAAGAAATTCTAAACAATAGTATCGCGATACGTTTAGACAAGGACGCACGTAGTAGGTAAAGAGGAGTAGCCAATCTAAATTACTGAAACCTTGTAAAATCCCCGTGCACGAATACAGAGTAATTCACTGCGAAGAATTAAATAAACTTAGGGTAGTTAGCTCAGTTGGATTAGAGTGCGACGCTACGAACGTCGGGGTCGGGGGTTCGAGTCCCTCACTACCTACATTATTAACAATAAAAAATAATAAGTATGTTTATAGTTCAAGTAGCTTCTAAAGCATTCATCGGAGCATTTGGTGGTGGACTCATAATTACTCCTGATAAGGAGAAAGCAACAAAGTATGAAACAATTGGCGATGCAATGCGAGCAGCTGCGCTTGCCAATGACTTCCTTGAATTAAAGACTATTCGTGTTATAAGGTACAATGGTAATGATTTAAGAGCTATCCTTGAATATGCTAAGGATAATAACTTGATGGATAAACCATTTGTAGAGGTATATAATCTTTATAAGCGCCAGTAAGAATATAGTTCCAGTCGGTGCTGGATAATTTCCTTAGCCCTCCTATGAGTCCTAGGTTAGGAGGGCTCTGTCTTTCCTATAGAAACCGGTGCACTCCAAAATGGAAAGATTACTGTAAAAACATTGAAGCGAAGTTTTCTCTCTTGGAGTTTTGTACCTTCACATTCTCAGGTTTCTAGTAATCCATAAACTAGTGACTTTTGTTGATTTTCAACAAGAAAATGCTGGGGATTGACATTATCCCAAATTAATGTTAGGCTCATAAAGAGTAACACGTAGGAGACCTTCTAGTAGTTTGAGAATAAAGCTAGAAACTCCTACGTCATTCATTCCCTTAGCTCAGTTGGTAGAGTATTGACTTTTAATCAATAGGTCCGGGGTTCGAGTCCCTGAGGGAACACCAAGTGATAAATAATCATAGACGCTATTTGAATCAAATGGCAGTACTACTGTTCGTGAGAATCGTGTGTGGGTAGCTTTCGGGTTATACGTGTTCCTAAGTCTCTACACGATAAAGAAGGGACGAGATGGCGGAATAGCTCAATTGGTTAGAGCGCCACACTGATATTGTGGAGGTTGTAGGTCCAAGCCCTACTTCCGCTACTTGACAAGGATAACCTATGGTAGCGGACTGTCGTAGACCTACCGTAAAGACAATGAACCGACAGACGCATAGGTAAAAAGTAGTTATGTTTTCTTATGAATTAGAACACAGAGTTTTATAGCTCAATTGGATAGAGTAGTGGACGTTTAATCCATAAGATATGAGTTCGAATCTCATTAAACTTACAACCGATTACATTGTTAATACGCTAAAATAATTAAATATGGGTTTAGTCTGTGAAGACAGAACTCAGTATAGTTTAACTAAATTAAATTTGCATTTCAGTTGTTTTTAATCATTCGATTAGAAACTATACTAACTTGGTTTGTGAAAATCGAGTTAGTTATGGGAATATAGCTCGAAGGTCGAGCAAAAGACTGTTAATCTTTAGGTGTGGGTTCGATTCCCTCTATTCCCGCAATTTGGAAATAGACTATTATAAATATAATATCGCGGGATGGTAGCAATGGTAGCTCGTCAGCCTCATGAGCTGAAGGTTGGAGGTTCGAATCCTCCTCTCGCCACACTTAAATTTACAATATGAATTATAAAAATTTAAAGAAAGAAGAACTCCCAAAGGAGTTTAAAGCTCGAATTGAAAGATTCAATCGTCTGTTTAGCAAAGGTATAGGTCATTCTTTTGAGGAGGATGATTTGTATCAGTATGAAATGGGATGTATTGCACAGGCTCTCTCATTTAGTGAATACTTTAAGGATAAGTCACTTGAGGAAATAATCAAAACTATAAAGGATAAACACAATAATGATGTGTATGACTTTATAGATAATATCAAAAGCAACGTTCCTTTCTTTGACGAAGGTCATAGTGGAAATAGTCTTGGAATGAGCTGGAGGTTATTTGAATGCTATAAGGTTCATCCAGATATGGTTCCTTATATGCATGGATGTCTTGCTCCTTTAGTAGGGGATGAGGGATATTATGACGATCGCTCTGATATTCCAGAATGGAAATCTAAGAGTGAATAATAAATAGGTGGAGAGAAAATTCTCCACCTCTAAAACTTAGTTTTATGATTAATTTGTGAAGAAAGCATTAAGTGATACTTTAAGAAGTATTCAGAGTTGTATAAAAGGATTACATTAATCCTAAATACATGTAAAGATCAAAGAGTTATTTATTAAAATCAATTACAATGATGAGAATGATTAAGAAAGCTATTAAATGGTACTTTAATCGTATCAATGAATCTACACTTTTAACACCTAGCTGTATGATTCCTATTAGGAAGTAATTTCTAATTTAAAGGATATTCTCAATCGGAGAATATTCCTGCTGTTGTAGTGTGATGGTCGCAAATAGAGTTCGATTCTCTATACACTAGCTAGTAAAATCTGAGGCTTGACACCAGGACTATATCAGTACCCTTAAGGTATTACTGGGATATAGTGAAGTAGGGATAAAACCGCCTGAAGCCAGATTTTTCTTTCCTGTCAAGCCTCTTAATAATACTCAAATCGTATAGGACTATTTTTAAAACTAATAATTATGACATACGAAGAATTTACAGAAGATATTTTTAAGAATATTAAAAATCTTCCAGATGATTGGAGAAAAGGCCAAAAAGTATTTAATTATATTGAGAAAAAATATCATGTGGCAAGAACATTACAGTTTTACTATAATATAGATTGTTGTTATAATGATGATTCAATTGATGAATTTGTAAGAGGTGCATATAAGCTTCTTTAAGAAAGGATGGCTCTATGGGGGAATGGTAGACCCGACAGACTTTAAGGTAGACAAAAATATCATTTTTTAATTTTGTCTACCAATAATTTTGAAGTATAACTTTTTGTATATTATATTTGTAAACAATACAATAACAAATTATATAATATGAGAAAAGTAAATTATACTAAAGAATTATTGGAAGAAAAAGTTAAGGATTGTTATTCTTTTGCAGAATTATGCAGAAAATTAGGATTAAAACCAGAAGGTTCAAATCCAAAAACAGTCAGAAAGAAAATGGATGAGTTTGGAGTAGATTATTCTCATTTTACTGGACAAAGATGGAATACAAATAATAAAAATCCAGTATATAGAGATAAATATGCTTCCAAACTATCAGAAGACAAAACCTTGAAATCTGCAAATGTTAGAACAAAAGTTATTAATTTAGGACTAAAAGAAAATAAATGTGAAGAATGTGGTATAACTGAATGGAGAGGAAAACCAATTACTATACAACTTCATCATATAAATGGAGACAGATCGGATAATAGAATAGAAAATCTGAGAATGTTATGTCCTAATTGTCATAGTTAGACTGATAATTTTTGCAGAAGAAAGGAACTTCTATAGAAGTAGTCTTAAAATTTGAGTGCCCTATGAGAAATCATAAGAGTAGAATCTCCCTAATCAAACAAGTTGTGATTGGTGTGAGTCCAATAGTAGCCAAGCAATATGTGTTAGACTTCGTAAAAGTCAGGCTATTACAGGAGACGGCAACTTGCGACAGAAGCCTCATCTATGGTGACATAGATTTTGGTGATGACGAGCTAAATTGAGGACTAGCAGCAACGAGTGTTAGTTAAACAGAAGTAACAGTCTTTCATCCTCATAAATGTGTAGAGACTATAGAGGAGATGCCTAAGTTAGAAATTATAGTTGAATCTAAGTTGTGTAGCAAGAGAATCTTAAACTCTGTTAGCTTGCAATATGAGAAGGAGAAAATGAAACTATATGTTGCAACATTTCTAATATGGTAATAAAATAGTCCAGACCACAAAAACTTAAAAAAGAACAAAAGTGTCTGAATAGTTCAAGATGTGACACCATAGGGTAGACGAGAACATTTTTAAGTTTGCTTGTATAAAAGCAAGTGTGGTAGGAAAATCTGTTGTCCAGTAATGGGCGTGCGAGTTCGACTCTCGCTAGAGCTACAAGTATTAACATATAAAAAGAAAAGAAATGGATTATAGAGATAAATCAATTCACAAGTTGTTGATTTCAATGACTGATTCTTATACGAAAGCCTCTCATAATAATTCTAGATATTATCAAAAAGGATCTACTGTGATTAGATTTTCAGATCATTACAGCGAACATAAGTCTGTTGTTTTTGAAATAGTCAAGCTTTCCAATGGCTGTTATTATTTTGCTGATAGGGATTTTAGAATAACTTCTTGCTTTTACAAAGAAGATATTGTGGGATTTTTAAAAAGTTACTTTAGTATAGGGGATTTATTCGCAAGTCAAATAAAAGGCTTACTACAGTCTCTCAAAAAGACTAACAATGCGCTTAAAAAAGCTCACGGAGATCTGAACAATGCTAAGCTAAGGTCAGACCTAGAAGTAGCTGACTCTATATACGAAGAGAATAAAAGAATAAAGGAACAACTTAAAACTGTGGAAACAGAATTGGGTAACTTAAAAGGTATAAAAAAGAAACTAAATGATGTTAAGGGGAAATTAATAAATAGTGATAATGCTTTAAAGAAAGTATCAAATATAATAGAAGATGCTATCAACACTATTAAAATATAACATTATGAAATTACAATAAACAAAGCAATTAAGATAATTATATGGAATATGTTTTATTAGTTATTTATATAGTATTAAGTATTGTAGGAATCATACAGATTCTTTACATAAATTGTTCTGACTATATAAGGGTAAAAACCTACTATAAGCAAAAAGAACTTGAACGTAAAGGAATAAAAAAGAACTAAGTTTGTAGTGTAATAACTTTTGAATATGGATTTACAAGAATTAAAGTATTTGCTCGATTATGCCAAAAAACATAATATGATGCATAAATCAGTTGCTAGTGTTTATCAAGATTGGTCTAAGGAATTAGAAGAAGCTTATTCTGTGTAAAGGTTTCGGAGTATGCTGTAACAGGAAGCCAGGCATGACTTAGGATCATGTGCAGTAGTGCGTGTGGGTTCGAGTCCCACTACTCCGACTTTAAAAGTAATTAATATGAAGAAAATTTTATGTGCTTTGTTACTTGTACTTATAAGTACTAGTGCTTTCTCTCAAAAGGTATTGAGGGCAAAAGGATGTTATGATTCTAATAATACTCCATATATAAAGACGGAAATACTTAATAATACATGGAAAGACATTGTATGTCTAGTATTTACAGTAGAATATGGATATACTTCTAAGTATGATGTTAATCGTTACAAGGATGCTGTAGTAAAAACCTATATAGGATCAGGCGCATCTAAAATAATTACTTATTATCCTCCGAAAAATTATATTCGGCCCATAAGGCAAACTCTTAGTAGGGTAATATTCTCGGATGGAAGTTATAAAAATTTTTAATAGTTATATAAAAAAGTATGGAATTTCAAAAGAAGGTAAATTCACTTCTCGACATTAAATCTGGCGAGAATCAGTTCGTAAAGCAAGCACTGAAAGTGTCTTCTGAAACTGAGTCAGGCAATGGAGCAAAGAAGTATTCCACAACTGGAAATGATTTTGTTGATAACTTTGCTGCTGCTTCATATTTCAAAGAGCCACGTTCCTATGAGGAGATAGCAAAGGATATGCAAACTCTATGGGATTCAAATCCTACTCTCTGTGTAAAACTTGCACTCTATTTCAGACTCATTACACGTAAGTCTAAGATTGTCACTGAAGACAAAAGTGAGGAATTAGAAGTTCAACGGGGACAAGGCTTAAAGAACGAGGGTATTATGAGAATGCTGTGGTTGGCAATTAATCAACCTGCAACATTTAAAGTAAATCTTCCTCTTTTCATTGCAGCAGGCTCATGGAAGGATGTTATTCAAATGCTCTCTTTAGACCTACAATATCATGGCTGGGAAGAGAGAAAGTTAGATTGGAATTTCCTATATCTAACCTTGTTAGCAGGACTTAACAATCCTGATACAACTCATCTGGTGCGTAAGTATCTGCCAACTATTAGAACCAATAAGAACTGTACAACGCTTGAGTCTCAAGCAGACACTCTTATAGGTAGATGGTTAGCTAGAAGATTCTTTCCTAAGTTGGAGAAGGAATCTGCTTATAAAGCTTATCGAAAGATTAAGTCTAAGGGTATTGCCCATGAATGGCAACAACTTATTTCTCAGCAGCTGTATAACTCACTTAACTTTGACCACATTGCAGGTAGAGCTTTAGCTCTCCTAGTAGGTTCTAAATTCTTAGAAAATCATAATCTTACCAAGAAGTACATTGATTGGATTTCTTCTAAGCCCGTAGCCAAGTTTACAGGATATGTGTTTGAACTATTTGCTCCTTTCGATGGAAACCACCAACACATAGAAGATTACAAGGAGAAGACAATCAATGCACAATTTGCGCAACTTGTAAAGACAGGTAAAGAGAATGTAAACGCTAAATCGTCACTACTTGTGGTACGAGACACTTCAGGTTCAATGACCTCAACTGCTAGAGGCTGTAACGTGTCTTCATTCTGCATTGCTAAATCTATGGCATTATATTTCTCTGAGTTCTTAGAAGGATACTTTGCAGGTACATTTGCAGAGTTCTCCAATGGTTGCAAACTCCATAAATGGAATGGGGCAACTCCAGTTGACAAGTATATCAATGATCGTTGTGGTGATTACTCAAATACCAATTTCCAATCCGTAATAGATCTTTTTATAAGATTAAAATCAGAAGGAGTTGAGGAAAAGGATTTCCCAAGTGGAATCCTTTGCGTAAGTGACGGAGAGTTCGATAGATGCGGTACTAACAAATCTACAAATTTTCAACTTGCAATTAGGAGACTTCGCGAGGCTGGATTTAGTGAGGAATACGTTAATTCCTTTAAGATTATCCTTTGGGATATTCCTAATGAATGGTATGGTGCTGATAACAAGGTAAAGTTTGAAGACTTTGCAGATGCCCCTAATTTCTTCTATATGTCTGGCTATGACCCAAGTGCTGTGGCATTTATTTTGGGAGGAAATAGACCTGAACTTAAGGCTCCTAAGAACGCTGAAGAGTTGTTCTTGACAGCAATGGATCAGGAGTTACTTAATAGAGTAAGAATTGTAAAGTCTAACGTAACTAGGAGCAAAAATAAAAAGCATATAATTCATACTGGTTTGCGAGAATAAGTATAGAAAAATAGGAGGACTCAATTAATTAGGAGTCCTCCGAAAATGCCCTCTTAGCTCAATTGGCTAGAGCAACACCCTTGTAATGTGTAGGTTGTCGGATCGTACCCGATGGAGGGCTCTAACATTTTAAAAAATGTCGATATGGAAAAACAAGTAGTTTATAAAAGCCCAGGCGTTCTTGGACTATTAGGAATTGCCTTCGTGGTATTAAAGTTATTGGGTGCAATTAATTGGTCTTGGTGGTGGGTAACTGTCCCATTCTGGGGACCGGTTGTAGTTGTGTTAATACTCCTGTTAATAATCCTATTAATCTCTAGCATCTCTGTATGGCTAAATATAAAGTAGGTGAGATAAACGGCAATGAAGTTATTTACATTTCTGAGAAGGATGTGATTTTTTGTAAGAATACTGCTGTTAAGTTCCCTGTAATAGAACGTATCATTAGAAATGGGGAAGACAAAGGAGAAATTCCAGAAAAGAATCTTACAATCACTAAGGATAATGGAATTGTCCATCTCGGATGTTTAACAACTACTATGGAAAACTGCCTAGATATTAGGCGCAGAGTTAATAAATTAAAAGTGTAACAAAAAAAAAAAACCAGATGAATCAAATTGCAAGAAAAAGCAAGAGTTCTGTTCTTGAGCAGAAGGTAAACAACTATGAAGAGGCTATGAAGAGTAAGTTCATAGAGGTAATGCAGTTACCAGATACAACTTACGCTGATTGCCTTGACTACATTGAGAGCGAGATTGCTCAGTCTAAAAAGATGGCAAAAATTAACTATCGCATTCAGTGTTTCCGCAACGATGGTATTTATCAGCTCAATCAGGCCATCTCTCAGGTGTTTGGATCTGTTGTTTCTAAGGAAAGTGGCAGTCCATCAGGTGAGAAAAGTGTTCAAACTGTAGACATTACTCTTGCTGACGGAACTAGAGTTAAGGCTCCTTACGGAGATATTCAGCTCGATGGTCTTGGAGAGGATTCCTCAATTAACATTAATTATCGTTCTGAGACACATGAACTGGTAATTACTGGAAGACTTCAGTTCCGTTTTTCATCTTTAATGGATGACATTATTGAGCAGACTAAGACGAATTTGAAGACTAATTCGATTTATAAGGGTCAAGCTCTGGAGATTTCTGATATTAACAGTCCGAAAATTCTTGACTTACGTAACATTGATGATCAGTTGATGGTTATTAGTAAGGAAACTGAGTACGCTCTTCGTCCAATAAATGCTCGTATTCTTAATCCAGAAAAATGTATTGAGAAAGGTATTCCATTGAAGTTTGGAGCATTGTTGGAAGGTGGATATGGAACTGGTAAAACTCTTCTTGCCTTCAAACTTGCTCGTCAAGCTGTCAAGAACAACTGGATGTTTATTTATCTGAAGAATCCAAAACTCTTGGCAGAATCTCTTCGCATGTCTAAGATCATAGATCAATCTGGACACGGTGTCGTAATCTTTGTTGAGGATTAACTTTATTAGTAATTAAATGAAATATTAGGAAATAACTTTAACTAAGCATTAGAAATCAGCTTTAGTAGGAACTATTCTTGGAGATACCTACATTGGTATTGACAGGAAGGGTAAGAATGCAAGAATGAATTTCGTGCATTGTTCTGAGCAAGCTGAATACTATATGCACAAATATGATTTGTTCAAGGAATTTGGAGGAACATCTAGATATGTAGGAAAGGAGGACAAAAGAACTCATAAAGTATATAAGAAGTATGCCTACACTTCTAGAACCCATCCAATTTTAACAGAGCTTCAAAAGAAATTTTATATAGATAAGGTTAAGATCATTCCAGATAATATAGCGGATATGTTTGATGAAATCTCATTAGCATATTTGTTTATGGATGATGGAAGTCATCACAAGAATGGTTATTATCTATCTTTGTGTAATTTCTCCACAGAAGATCTAAATAAATTTGTGGAATTTCTCCACAAAAGATTTAATCTAATATGTACTATACATTCTCAAAAGAATGTGTATATTTAGAAAGAATCTGTTGAACATTTTAATGAATTAGTTAAAGATTATATTCTACCTAGTATGGAATATAAATTACTAGATCATAGTTCTCATAAAACTCCGTTAAACGGGGAAAACCTAGGAAACTAGGCAACCACCGTGCTAAACCCTCAAGAAATTGAGGAGAATGCCGAACGACTAGAGGTGATGCCAAACAAGTAATGTTGTAGCTATAAAATCCTCCACGAAAGCGGGGCACTGCCCAATTGGGCTAAAGATATAGTCTATTCTTCAGATATAAATATTAAACTGAAGAGTCCTGGATAAAGAGCCAGGAGTTAATACAAAAGATTGATCAGGTAACACGAGGCAATCGTGATTCTGCTATGCAGGATATCCTTAACACATTAGATGGTGGTGATACTAAGGATATGAATGTCATTACCCTTTTCACTACTAATCATATTGAACTCATTGAGCCTACCTTCTTAAGAGGTAAGCGAGTTGGCACTATCATCTCTATGGGCACTCTGGATGCTGCTACAGCAGAAGAGTTTATTCGTAAATCTTTTGAGATTGGTTGTTATCAGATTGAGGATGACCTTACGGATGTTTGTAAATTCATTGAAAAGAATAACATCGCTCCTGCATTTATGGCAGAAATTATCGAGAAGGTTAAATCTATGATGGTGCTCGCTGATGAGTGTATTGTAAAGGCAGAGTATATTCTTAACTCTGTTAAGTCTTATCTGCATCAGGTTAAGCTTTCTCAGAAGAAGGATATATCTCAAACTCCCGAGAAAAGACTTGTTGATGCGCTTAAGGAATGTCTCAATGTAGACGAGAAGCGTACTAAACAATTCATTGCAATGACTGAAAGGTACTTCAACGATAGCATAACTAACTATGTCGAGCTATCATAAGAGAACTTCAGCAATATTGCTAATGGTTATTTTATGATTTTTTTTTAAGTTATCTATTTAAGGGCATTCCTCAGTGGAAAGTAGAGGTTAGAATCCTCATGCACCTTAACTGGCTACTTTTTTGTTTTTATTGTTAATACTTAAGAAGACTTCAGCAATACTATTCTATTATAATAGATAGTCTTCTGTTATCTAGGTGTCGGTCAATAGGTAGGCTCCTGCATTTGGGATGCAGATGTTGAAGGTTCGAGTCCTTTCACCTAGAGAAGTATGTGTAAGCAACCTCCGCGTGGTATACTTCGGGTAACTCTAATAGCTTATAATAAAGAAAAAAAAAGTAATATGGGAATATGGTAATTTACCAGAATAAATTATAAGAAGGAATCTAACAGCAAATATATTCTTTTAAAGGCCGCAGGTTATTGGTTCGAACCCAATCCTTTATAAGGTAGCTCAGTTGGTAGAGCAGTAGTTATGAAAGAATATATTCCTGTTTTAGATTAATATTTACTAATTAAAAACTATGATTATGAAACAACAGATTTATCAGAATGGATTTTATCTGATGATGGGTTTAATCCTAGGCGCTTTAATCGCCATAATTTCAGTGCCAAAAAGTTCTCCTAAACCATCTGAAAATACTATCCGTATTGAAATGGTAAAGGATTCAGCAAAGGTTACATCTAAGGATAAAAATGTTAAAGTTGCTCAGGTGAAACCTGTTGCCAAACCAAAAGTTCTTAATGAGACTAATTTGAAGGCTGAACTTATTAAGAATAATATACCTCACGCGAATATTGTACTTGCCCAAGCCAAGCTTGAGACAGGTAATTTTAAGTCCAACTTAGTTCATACTCATCAGAATATTTTTGGACTTAAGAAGGGAAACCGTTATAGACGGTATTCCCATTGGACAGAATGTGTAGAGGATTATAAGAAGTGTATATCTAATAGATATAATGGAGGCAGTTATTATGCCTTTCTAAATCGAATTGGATATGCTAGTCATCCAAACTATACTGGACTATTAAAAGAAATGGTATAATGGAACGAAAGTCCTAAGCATGACCTGAAACTGCTTACTATGGGGATGTTTGGTTTTGATTGCATAGGAGATAAGAAGCACAGCAAAGACAGTTGGAAAGACAACAAAACAATAAATGCTAGAGTTATTAATATGACTCCTGCTTATCAGGCTGCTGCCTAATAAGCCGAGCAGCGCTTGCTTAGGAACAGAAAGGCGCATCATTGACAGTTCTATAAGTTCTCTGTATACTTTAGGAACAGAGTGGTGGAAGTTGACAGAATATTAATTCTGTTAACCCTAAAAGACAAGGATAGTCTTTAAAACCTAAGCTGTAAGAATGCTTTGATGCAAATATGTAAGACGAGAGTTCGAATCTCTCCATCTCCACTTTAAATGTTATATTTATTTAAATGTTATATTTAGAAGATTGTTATAGGAATGCATACAGCAAACTTGTACTATAATACGGAACTTTTAATCCCGAATATTTCTAGTAGCATTCCGTTTTTGTTTTGAATCCATTTTTTACTATATTGTTTGAATAAGAATACTACCAGCAATTTTATCGTAGAATTATATGGTTAATTTCTAAAATGTATTCTGTTTTAAGGGTAGTTGTCCGAACGGCGAGGTCGTGGTCTGCAAAATCATGTAAGAGGGTTCGACTCCCTCACTGCCCTCTATTTTGGTTAGATATTAGCTCACTGGTGAGAGCCTGCCTGTGCGGTTGAGAGGGAGGGTTCGATTCCCTTATATCTACTAATATTAAAGTATGGTCCATTTAGTGTAACGGTTAGCACGCAATGCTGTGAACATTGAAGAATGGGTTCGACTCCCAAATGTGACCCTAATAGATTATTAATTAAATATTTAATATGGAAAGAAACTTTAAAGATGAAGTACTAGCTCTATTTGAAGCAGAAGTTATAGCTGCTGGGCTGTTCGAAGATGAAGAAAAATAATTCTCTAGGAGAGTTGACTGAGTGGTTTAAAGTGGCACCCTGCTAAGGTGTTGATCGAGTAATCGGTCCAGAGGTTCGAATCCTCTACTCTCCGCTATGAATGATGAAATAATAAATTTAAGGAGGATACGATACTTTTCTTAGTCCTACTATTTGGAGGGTTGGCAGAGCTGGCTTAATGCACTGGTCTTGACCAAATTAAAATTAAAAATTTAAATTATGAATCCTTGGACATCTAATTACAAATCCCATTAGGGAAAATGTCGGACTAGGAAGAGCAATAGCTTATTATACAGCTAATTGTATTCCTGTTTATACTATCTTTAAAATGATACATAGAAATATGATCTAGTGGTAGATAAAGATGGATAGTTATTACGAGGGTCAGTTAAGACTACATAGAGTATGAATAAAAATAATACCTACTATGTAGTTCAACTTAAAAATTGTGGAGGTGCTTCTGGCAAATCTACAATAAGACACTCTGATAACACAACTTGTGATGTTGTGTTTATCGTAACTGTAGAAGGAACTATGTATGAGATTCCTAGTAGTCTTATCAATGTAAGTGGAGCATTAACCCTTACAGAAGATTGGAATCCTTATATAGTTAATTTAGATTGTGGTACGAGTGCTCCTGAAGAAATTCAGGAAGTAGAAGCAGGCTAAACGGTGAAAGTATACGCCCTATAAAGTATATGAATGCCGTGCTAAATAAAATAAATAAATCAAGGTTGAAGGGGTAACGATGGGTGACATATAAAGGTGGGAGGTACCTGAGGTAAACTTTAACTTTACTATGCCAGGATGAATAGAATGGTTGTGTCAAAGGAGCGACAAGCGTGTAGATTTATTTTATTTTTAAATGTGTACAGACTATACACCTGCAACCTAAACGAGAAATCGCATGGTTAAGACATAGTCGGAGTAGTATATACTACTTGGAAAACCAGAGAACGTGACGAGCGTTCCGTGAGTTCGAATCTCACACCCTCCTCTAAAGCTGGCACTAGAAATAGTGTCAGCTATTTTTGTATATAACGTCGAAAGACATATTTAATAACTTTTTAAATTTTTTACACAAAATGATCAAATCAATTTTGTACACTTCAAACCCTAATTTCGTTCCAACAACTTTGGGGCAGGTATTTAACTTCGCAGAAGAGAACGGTAAGTTCTTGACTTGCTTTGCAAAGGAAGGTACTGAACTCTACTCAGTAGAGCAAGGTGCACACATTCTCAGCAGCAAAGGCAATCACATCTATATCCTTGAGACAGGTGGTGACTACAGCTATGCTAAGAAGAGCAACATCATCGGTGTTGTACAGGTAGATTATCCATTTGGTGAAAAGACGCCTCTTGTAAACACTTCTGTGGAGGGTGTTACCAAGAACACTATTGCAAATTTCTCTGATCGCTTGAAGGAGACATTCATGCCTACAGAGGCTAAGAATATTCGTGTCTCTATGGATGGTAACATCTGTGTTGCAACCAATCAGGGTTATGTAGCAATTGACGCTCAGAATCACCTGACTGCTTATCCAGAGGAACTTACTCTTCCGCTGCCTGTATTCGTCATGAGTAAGCCTAAAGAGAACCTTGTAGTAGGTGATATCATTGCTCTTGATCATAGCTATGCTAAGGTTACCTCTATCAAGGGTGAGAAGATCAACGCTATTAGCTATACAGGTGCTGGTAAGCTTATCCGTACCATCAAGGACTTCATGTTCGACCAGACTATGGTCCGTGTAGTGGTATCTCTTACTGGTAACATGGGAGGCCAGATGAATCCTATGATGCTTATGGCACTTGCTAAGGATGGCAAGAAGGATGACTCATTAGCTTCATTGCTTCCTCTTATGATGATGAATCAGCAGGGTGGTGCCGTGGCTGGTAATCCTATGATGTTTGCATTGCTTGCTGGTAAGGATGGTTTGTCTACTAAGGATATGCTTATGATGAGCATGATGACAGGCAATAATCCTTTTGGTAACATGTTTGGTACTGTTAAGGCTGCCGATCAGGCTGCTCCTGAGAAGGAACAAGGAGATAACATCGAGGACTAATCCACCCCCATAACCTTAAGAGGCTCCGAACAATAGTAGGAGTCTCTATTTTTTTTTCTTTAATGAAAGATTTTCAATTTTTAGATTACCATACAGAATACTCATGTAAGGGTGCCTTTGAAAAGGGTATGAGGACGGAAGTATGCTTCTCATTTGTATTTAGACACGTTAGTGAGCAAAATGTAAGTGAGGAATATGAGGTTATTCTCTATAAGGGAACTGATTTTTCTAGAAAGAAACATAATTCAAATTCATGTCTCTTTACAAAGAAACAAATAAGAAACCATCTTAGACAAGCTCAAGGTATTTATCCATTTGATTTCCGCATTACAGAAGTTACTAACTGGGAAGATGGCTATAATGTATTCAAGGTTCGCTTAAAACTCACTAACGTTCCTGGTACGTTTCATAAGTATCTTTTAACTTGGCTAAGATATATGTATGAGTATCCTTATAATGTCATCTTATATGATGCTTATAAGTTAAAAAGGGATCCCTGCTTTAAGTTTACCTCTATGTCTGACTTGTTTAATCTTGTGCTAGGCTGTTTTAATGAAGATACTAACAATATTCATCAAATAGCTAGGAGCCAAGTTAGCAAGACTATGTTAAAGAGGGACATTAGAGAGAAACTCCAGAATATTGAAAAACTAAACGAAATTTATGCTGGGTTGAAGAATAAAGTCAAGAACAACCGAATCCCATATAAAGATGGAGATCTTACCACTTCTGATTTTGAATTTTGGGAAAGCGATGACATCTTTGAAAGACGAAGAAAACCAGTTTACATGAATGTTTATAAAGAAGTAATAAAGAAGAAATGAAGATTTATGTTGTAGGTGGAGCTGATAACTACGTCAACTTCATTGAAAATGTGCAACTTGTTGATAAACTTGAAGATGCACAATTAGTAGTATTCACCGGCGGAGAAGATGTTACACCTTCTCTTTATGGATGTAAGAAGCATGGAACTACTTATTCCAACCTTAGAAGAGATCGGGCAGAACAAGCTATCTTCAATAAGATAGATCCAAAGAAACAGGTTTGTCTGGGAATTTGTCGTGGGTTAAAGAACTGATGGCTCACGTTAAACATGGTGAATTGCTGGGACGCCTGAGATGGTAATCAGCAGCCAAGCCCTAGTCTAAAGACTAAGGAAGGTTCAACGACTAGGAATCGAGACTAAGTTTCCTCCAGTGGGGAAATATGTCAGTAATATTCCCAAGAGTGCCATGCTCATTTACATAATTTATAAGATAAGTATAATTAGTTATAAACTTTTGAAGCTAATCAAAGCTAGCTTCGTTTTTCATTGCATTTGCTAGTCTAGAAATAATCATTACATTACCTGGAATATATCCCTTTGAATTATCTATTCTATCTAGTGTAGCATGACTTGGAGAGTTTCCATTATGTCCTGCCCCATACTCTAATTTAATTCCTAGAATAGGACAATATTCAGGCAATTCAAAATCCGTATATTTTAGGCTAAAGAAGATTCCTCTTCTTTTTGCACAATATTTAGAATTTCTTATTATATATCCTCTAATTCTATCATACTCGGAATTATAATGTGTCTCTGGCATTTTTGGTTTTAGATCAAAGAGATTTCTTATTTCGGCAGTTCTTTGCGAGATAGATTTTCGTGTAGTTCTTTTGAAATATGGATGCTGGAGTAGTTTATCATATATTTCTTGCATAGAATCTGTAGAATTATATACTGAGATAAAAAATTCTTTAAATCCTTCCCAATTGTTTATTCCAACTATAACTTTATTATTTGGGAGGTTAAGTGGCTTAATGTATCCACTAATTGTGCTATTAGCGACATGGTTTTTTCTAGCTATTTCTGCAATAGTCATTCCATTTTTGTAGTCTTGGATAATTTCTTGTTTGTTCATACTAATATATTTAATTAATATTAATTGTAGTTTATATGTAAAAATATGCAAAAAACTTGGAATGTGTAACTAATTGAACTAATTTTGTAAATTTTTAAATGATGAAGATATAGTCTGAACGTTACGTTAATTATGAAACGTAAGAAGTAGAGATAAAGAACTCTACGATAACAAAATGCACAGTTTTTATGTGTGATGAATGGTGGTAAACTTGTTCAAGATGTAACGGGTCATGCAACTGGATTTACTCACGGAATAACTGATGGTAATAAGATTTATCAAATAACTTCTACTCACCGTCAGATGCAGTACCCATTTGGTCTTAATGGAAGTGATTATGACGTCCTATTTATATCTTATGGAGCAGAGAGTGATTATTATGAAGGGGAGGGAATAGATCCTAATGCTATTCGTGGAAAAGAACCAGAAATTGTTTTATATCATAAGAATGGATTTCCTAAGTGTCTTGCAGTACAAGGTCATCCCGAAATGATTCCTGATTCTCCCGTTGCTGAAATGATTAATAACCTTGTAAAAGATCTCGTAAATGAAATTGCATAATGTAACTGTTGGTGCAGACCCAGAACTGTTTATTATTAATGAGAAGACAAAGAAAGTAGTGTCTGCCGTTGGATTAATCCCTGGTGAAAAAGGCAATCCGTGGAGATCTGATGATATGCCAGAGGGCTTTGGACTTGAGACTGATAACATTCTTGCAGAATTTAACATTCCTCCTGTTAAGGATGGAATAAACTTTGTTAATAATATTATTTATATGCAGGAGTATATAGATAAGTTTGTTAAGAGTAAAAATCCCGATCTTGGTATCAAATGTACAGCCTCCCAGACTGTACCCACATCTGAATTGCAGAGTGATCAAGCTAAGCTTTTCGGATGTGATATTGATTATAATGCCTATACAATGAAGGCAAACCCTAAACCTAAGGGTACATCAACTAATCTTCGCTCTGCTGGTTTTCATATTCATGTGGGGTATGAAAATCCTGATATAGATACTAGTCTTGCTCTTGTAAAGTATATGGATGCCTTTTTAGGTATTCCTTCCGTTGTCAAGGATAAGAATAAGAAGCGCCGATCTCTTTATGGTAAAGCTGGTTGTTTTAGGTTGTGTGACTATGGCGTTGAATATCGAGTTCTTAGTAGTGCAATGATGGGTTCCTCTTCTAAGTTGTCTTTCATCTGGAAGCAATTACAGAGGGCTTTGAAAGCTTATCAAATTAACTATAATCTTCCAAGTAGAGATTTAGTTCAGGAAGCTATTAATAACAGTGATGTTGAACTAGCTGAAAAGTTGATAACTCATTATAATTTAGCAAGGGATTAATTTTTTATAACCATGGAAATATGGAAGAACATAGAAGGATATGAGGGAAAATATCAATGCTCCATAGCAATATTATGACTTCTATTAAAAGAAATGGTTATTGTGAGAATTTTGAATAGAAAATATTAACAATTTAAAAGATAATCGGAGGTAAAAACTATTTGCGGAATATTTGGTATCGTTACAAAGCACACGAGGCCTTTTGACTTCCCAACTTTTTGTACATTAGGTATTGCTAATGACAGTAGAGGTGGCGACTCCTGTGGCTATTTTATTGATGGACACTACGAGTATGGAGCAAAAGGCGATGACAAGTGGTTCCAGTGCTTTTTCCAAAATAATAAGTTCCTTAATGAACTTAAAACGAGTTCAGTAGCTTTTGGTCATTGTAGAAAAGCATCTGTTGGTATTATCAACGAAACAACTGCTCAGCCAGTTGTACTTACCAATGCCAATGGAAAGGTAGAATATGTTCTAATGCATAACGGAACTATCTATAATTACGAGGAGTTAGCTAACAAATATATACCAGATATTAATATTACTGGTATGACTGACTCTCAGGTAATGGCTAGAATCTTCTATCGTTCTGGATACAAGGCACTTAGTGAGTATAACGGCAGAGCAGTGTTTGTAATTGCAGACTACCGTGGCAGAAACCCAAAGATTTTACTCTTTAAAGGAGCTTCCAAGGAAAGTAAGTGGGATAAGAAGAAAACAGATGAACGTCCATTATATTTCTGTATTGATCCTATGAAGGGAGAGTTAATTTTCTCTTCTATTGCTCCTTATTTAATGTCTCTTAGACGTAAGCTCACAACTTGGGTTTTAAATCCAAATTGCATTTTTGAGTTTAATGGTAAGGACTTAATTGCCATTGAGGAAGTTTCTAGAGCTAATGCTTGTCAAAAGAAGGAAATCATATATGTAACTCCATCTAAATATAGTGGAAAATATTGGGGAGAATTTGGGCTGGAAGAAGACAATGGTGATCTTTATGACGATTTTATTTCAACTAATCAAGTAGATAATACTTATCATGGAAGGGGTAAAAAGCTCCAAGGACGAGTACTACTTAATAAGTATGGAATGATGTTAAATGAAGCTCCTAAAAGGTCGGAATATAAAGAGATATTCTTCTGGGATGGAATTGCTCTTAAGAGTGTCACATGCTTTCGATTTCTTACAGTCCTTAAGAAGGACAGTAAGCTCGAAGATAAAGAGTTTAATAAGAAGTTTAGGAACCTTATAAGGTATTTAAGTGTTGATGGTGTATATCAGGAGAGGGATATGTGGTATCGAGCTACCTCTCCGACTAAGAGAGTTCCGTTTACAGGAACACTAAACATGCTTACATCAAGTTCTTCTATAGAATTTTTTGCTGGAAGTAAAAGAACTACTAAATATGGTAGGGATTCCGATAAGGCATTTAGTTCCCTAGAGGAAGCTAAATTAGATGTTAATTTTAAAACAATTAAGGAAGAATGCAAGTCTTTGATGAAATAACTAAAAGATGGGTGAGCTCTCGAAATTGTACAAGGATTGTTATCCAACAACTCCCAGATCAAGTTATCTTTGGATATACTAGTAAACCTGATAGAGTTGTTGGAGTTCTTATAACTAGCTCTACTGGGTTTAGTAGTTACTTTGAAACGGATTTAAATCTATATAAGGGGAAACTCCTGTATAGTAAAAGAAGAGGAGTGTACTTTTCTCCTATCCATCAAGACGAAGATTCTATAATTGCAGAGCAGCTTATAAAGGGTTCCGGAGGTTTTCCTTACATTCTTACTAAAAAGTATGAAGCTGTAGAGAATTTCGATGCTTTTAATGGAAAGCAAGAAATTAAAGATCACGAAACTTTGTATCCCTTAGCAAAATATTTAAAGTATACTTTTGGACTGGAGTTCGAAACATCTCAAGGATATGTGCCTGAGGATGTATGTTATCGAGATGGATTAATTCCATTAAGGGATGGATCCATTACCGGACCAGAGTATTCTACCGTTATATTGAGGGGAAGAGAAGGTCTTTCTCTTCTTCATCAACAGGTAGAGACACTCAAAGAGTATACTAACTTTAATAAGGAATGCTCTCTACATGTTCATTTGGGAGGTTATCCTCTTAAGCCTGATACTATCTACAATCTTTATCTTGTATGTAAATCTATTGAATCTGAGCTAAAAAATATGCTTCCTATTTTAACTTTCAATAGTGCACAATATAAAAATAATGGTAAAGACTATTGTAAAAAGCTTGAGACGTATAATAGCTTTGAAGATATGTATTTACATCTAGTGGGAAGGCAATTCTTTGGAAGCTTTACCCAAGCTCATCCTAATGATAAGGAACGAAAAAGAAAGTGGAATATACCAACTCGTTATTATTGGTGTAACTTCATTAATGCTCTTTGCTATAAGGTAAATAAAACCATTGAGTTTAGATTTCTTCGTCCAACCTATAGCTTCAAAAAGATCCTTCTATGGCTTTATATATTCAATGGCATTTTAAGATATGCCGAGGAGTACTATACGCCTGGGAGTCATGCTAATCTAACTATGATTATGAAAAAGTGTTATCCTTCAGACTTAGCAAAAGAACTTTGTCTTGGTATAAAGAAACTTCGGGCACTTAGTATAAATCAGCGCGAAAATGGTGATTTTATTGGAGCTGACATTTGGATGGAAGAAGGATTGTTTAACAGCTTAAAGATTTAATAAAGTATGGCAAAACAGATATTAGAAATTGAAGTTCCAAATGGTAAAAAAGCCATTTGGAAGGATGGTCGTGTTGTCTTCGAAGATGTAGATACTATGGAAAGTATCAAAACTATCGAGGACGCTGCCAAATTTCTTGCGGACAAGAGGATCTGTGAGGATATTCTGGACTCACTGTCTAGACTTCCTAAGGACTCATTTGAGTGGAAGATAGCTGCTTACAGAGCAGTAGTTGCAGCTGTAACCTATAATGAACAGAGACATCTTACCACTGGAGAACGTTGGTTTCCTACTATTGAGTTCTGTCGTCCGGGAGAGCTTAAGAATTGTTACGGTAACGTCGTTGTAGGACGAATCAAATCAGAAGGAGAAGGGTTCGATGTCGTGGGCGGTAGCGCTGCTTACGGCGCGGATGCGGGTCTCGGTAACCTCTACTCGAGTAATGGCGTGTCTGGCGCCTGGGCGTATGTCGGCTTCCGGTCGGTTGGTTCAAAGAAAGCCGCCCTATACATTTCTAGGCAATTTGGAAAACTTCTGTTTGAAATTAGTTATGGTGGTACAAACTGTGATTGGAGATGGATAGCATAGTCATAATCTATACATCACTAGTAGTATTATTTATTGCAGGCATGATTTGTAACATTATTAAGGATTGTAAGAAGAAATGATGGAGTGGTATTACGTTCTAGGAATCATCTCTTATGGTATTTTCATTATTCAATTCCTTCTCTCCAACTTCTTTGGTTGGGGAGATTTGGATTTAGACGTTGATTTTGATGGTGAACCAGATTTTGGACTTGGGGATGTTCTCTCCTTCAAGGGATTAGTTCATTTTGCAATGGGCTTCTCTGGGTGGCTTATGCTAGCGGGAAAGGTTACCCTTACTACCCTGGCAATAGCCTCTGTAATTGGTTTTGCACTTATTGTAATTTTATACTATACCTATAGGCTATGTTTAAAGTTCAATAGTGAGCCACAAATCAAAAGCGGAGAAAGTTTAGTTGGAAAGGAAGTATCAATTTCTGTCCAAATTTCAAAAATGGAATACTCCGGAAACTGTATAACAGACTCTGGATACATTCCATTGGATAGGTGTAGACTTTCAAAGCCAGCAAATCACACAATAAAGTGTGGAGACATTCTTCATATTGACTCATATAAGTCCGGAATTTATTTTATTTCCTAAATAAAAAAAAATTATAAATGTTAACAGAAAGTTTAGTTATTGTAGGTGCAATAGTTGTGCTTATAATCTTAACCCTCATAGGTCTCATGTCGCGTTATCGCCGTTGTGCAAGTGATGAAATCTTGGTAGTCTTTGGTAAGGCTGGCAAGAAGGTTGTAGTTAATCCATCAACTGGCAAGAAGGAGACAACAATTCTTCCTTCTAAGATCATTCATGGCGGAGGTACCTTTGTATTCCCTGTAATTCAGGATTGGAAGAAAATGTCTCTGAAACCAATTCAGATTCAGACAGAGGTAACGGGTGTGTCAAGTCAGATGATTAAGGTCAAAATTCCAGTTACCTTAACTACTGGAATTGGTACAACCGATGTACTCATGCAGAATGCTGCAAGTCGTTTCCTGACTGCTAAACCTAATGAAATTTCTGCTCAAATCACCGACATTCTTATTGGTGAAATGCGTGCTTTAATGGCTACTATGACCATTGAAGAGATCAATGCCGACCGAATTAAGTTCCTTGGTAATGCTAAGGAGAATATCGAGACCGAATTGAACAAGGTAGGTTTCAGTATTATTAACATTAACAATGCTGATATTACTGATGATGCTGATTATATTAAGAATCTCGGTAAGAAGGCAGCTACTAAGGCAAAGGCACAGGCTGAGGCAGACATTGCTGAGGAGGAAAAGAAGGGTGACATTCAGATTGCTGAAACCAATAAGGAGAAAGCAATTGCTGTAGCCGCTGCAGAAAAGGATCAAGCTACTCAGGTGGCTCAGACTAAGCAGGAGCAAGAAGTAAAAGTTGCCGAAATCGAGAAGAATAAGGCAATTAGTCTTGCAGAGGCTGATAAGACTAAGGAGTCAGAAGTTGCTAATCAGCAGGCTGATAAGGAGGCTGCTACAGCTGCTGCACAGGCCCGTTCAGCTGCTTCTGTGGCAAAGTCTGAAGCAGATGCTCTTGCTGCACAGGCAGAGGCGGAGGCTGAGAAGAATATTCGTATGGCTAAGGCTGAACAGCAACAGGAAGCTGAAACTAGAAAAGCTACTAATGAGCAGGAAGCTAAGGTAGCTGAGTATGATGCTGAGAAGCGTAAGCGTACAGCTGAAGCTAACAAACAGGCAGGTGTAGCTGAGCAGACAGCAACCATCGAGGTTTCTAAGGCACAAGCTGAGGCTGCCAAGGCACAGGCTGAGGCAGTTCGTGTTGAGGGCGTATCTAAGGCTGAGGCTGAAGTAGCAATCGCTAAGAAGAATGCTGAGGCTAAGGAGGCACAGTTGAATGCTGAATCTATTGTTCCTGCTCAAAAGAAGAAGGAAGCTGTAGTTATTGAGGCTGAAGCTGAAAAGCAAAAGAAGATTGTTGAGGCACAGGCTGAGGCTGAAGCAATTAAGCAGAAAGCTTTGGCAGAGGCTCAGGCAATCCAAGCTAAGGCAGAAGCTGAAGCAGAGGGTAACAAGAAGAAACTTCTTGCTGAGGCAGAGGGTAAGCGTGCCTCTTTGATGGCTGAGGCTGATAAGGTTCAGGCTATCGAGATGGCTCCAGCACTTGCAATTGAGAAGATGATTCAGACAGGTATGACTCCAGAGATGATTGTTCAGTACAAGACTGTTGATCAGCTTAAGGGTATCGCTGAAGCACAGGCTGAGGTTTATGAGCATATCCATCTTGGTGAGGTTACTGTTTATGGTAACGAGAACACTGCCGGTAAATTCATGTCTTCAATGGCGGAGAATATTAATCCAGCACTTGAACTTCTTAAGTCTATTCCTTTCAAGAAGACCCTCAATGCTATCGCAGGCAAGGAAGAAGTCAAGAAGGATTAACCTTTGTTAATTTTGTAAATTAACTAAGAATTAGTATCTTTATAAGTCTACTTGATACGAGTATTAAATGTACTCTATTGAGTAGACTTTTTTATCATTTGGAGGGATAGCACGTAATTGGAAGCGTCACAGTCTTCTAAACTGTTGCCGTATGGCCTTCAGGGTTCGAATCCCTGTCCCTTCACATTGTTATTAATTTTTGATGGGCATTCTCCCCTTGTATGTTTAAAAAGAAATGATTTATGTATTATGTAGAGCAAATGGTTTGAAGAAAAAGAAAATTTAGAGAATATGATTCTTGTGCAGAAAATGAGTTATGAAGACATAGGTAGACATTACGGTTGTAGTGGCTCAAATATTAAGAAAGTTGCTATTAGAATTGGCATTCAACTCCCTTAGAGAAGAAAACCAAAAGAAAGTGAAACTTTCAATAAGGGAACTGGACAGAAATATTACTGTCTAAACTGTGGAAAGTTGTTAAATCAAGACAATGGTGGTAGCTACAAGCATAAATTTTGTGACAACAAATGCTAGAGGGAATATCAGCACAAAATTGGGTATCAGAAAATACTAGATGGAGATTCATCAATAATGAGAGCTAATTACTCTCCACATGCTTTTAAGGACGATATACTTCAGGAACAAAACGGAGTATGTGCTATATGTGGTTCAAAGCCTGAGTGGAATGGTAAACCTCTAGTATTTATTTTGGATCATATAGATGGTCATGCATCTAATAATATTAGAACTAATCTTAGATGTATATGCCCAAACTGTGATTCTCAATTAGATACCTATAAATCTAAAAACAAATGTGGAGAAAGGAGTTACTATCGCTATCATAAATATGAGGATATAACTAAGCAAAAAGATAATGAATGAATTAGTGTTTAAAGAACTAAATCTAAATTTAGACATAAAAGTATGTACTATAGGAGGAGAAGAAATCAACCTTACAAGGAATGAATTTAATCTTCTTGAATTTCTTATAAAGAACAAGAACAAAATACATTCCAGACAGGAAATCCTTAATAATGTATGGGATTCTAAAGTATCTTTAAGAACTGTAGATACTACTATGTCTAGATTGCGTAAAAAAATGAAAAATTTAGACAAGTATTTAATAACTAGATTGGGGTTTGGGTATGGTATTTTAGAATGAGATTTTGCCATATATCTGATAATAAGAGCACTTGCAGCAAAAATTCAAAATATTATTATTATTCATAATGATTTCGAATTTAATAACTAGCTGGTCTAGTCCAATTTCTGTTGAGGTTAATATAGAATATTCTCTTGCTACTACTAGAAGATAAATAGAAGTAGTGAAGGTGCTCTGTTAGGTTGGAGTAAGGCTCTATAGAGGTTCGAACCCTCTCAACCTTCTAAGCTAGGTTAAACTGGTAAATTTAATTAATTATTAAAATTTTTATGAAGAAATTTATTTTTATTATGAGTTTGCTGTTCACTCTGTGTGGTTCTACCTATGCACAAACAGCGTATGAGAAATCTAAAATCCTCGATAACACTTCTATTAGTGTTGTAGGTGGAGTAACTACTCCTCTGGACTTTAACTCAGTATTTCCAGTAAATGGGGTTGCTGGTATTAAGTTGCAGAAGGACTTTACTCCTGTATTTGGGTTTAATGTCGAAGGACTGGCTTCCTTTGGTGATAATCACTATGGTAGTGCTTCTACTGTAGTAAAATCTATTAATACTGGATTGAACGGAGTTATTAACTTCTCTAATTTACTGTGTGGATATAATGGAGCTCCTCGTAAGTTTGAAGTAAGTACTGAGACTGGTATTGGCTGGCTGCATAGTTGGACAGGACACAATAACTATCTTACCTCTAAAACTGGAGCAGTATTGTCATTCAATCTAGGTAAGGACAAAGCTCATTCAATTACAATTAATCCTTCGATATATTGGAATCTAAACAAGACAGGTCACGTAGAGTTTAATAAAAATTATGCTCAGCTTAGTGTCTTAGTTGGATGGGTATATCACTTTAAGACTTCTAATGGTACAAGAAGCTTTAAGACATATGACATTACATCAATGAATAATGAAATTAATTCTCTCAAGAGGGATTTGGCAAAGAAACCTACGGAAATTGTAAAGGAAATCGTTAAGACTGAAGTTGTTACTAATACAATTGGTAACACAGTAGTTTTCTTTGCACAAAACTCTTCAGAACTTACTGGAACTGCAATGATAGAATTGTCTAAAATCCCATCAGGCTCCAAAGTAAGTATTATTGGTTCTGCATCGCCAGAAGGTTCCTCTAAATATAACCAGAAATTATCCGAAAAACGTGCAGAAGTAGTTTCTAAGTTCTTAACTGAAAATGGTGTAATTGTTGAGAATTGTATTGGAACTGGAGTTACTGACACAACTAGTGGTCGCGTAGCAATAATTACTATTAAGTAAAAGAAGGTGCCAGTAAAATAACCTAGACTCATTTCTAGTTGGAGTATAACTAATTAGATTACCTCCTTATATCAGTGGTAGAAGTCTAGTAAAGTCTATATTATATAGATATTAGTGAGACTGTTAGTGGTTCGAATCCACTAGGAGGTACTACCTGTTCCTGTAAATAAAAAAAAAAGAAGAAAATGACTGATTTTAATATGAGTAAATTGTGGCTCGGTAAAGATGGATATTACCGAGATGTAAATGGCAACAAGATTGCCTAGAAAGGGTAGCCCATTTCTGGTGCTGCTTGGAGATATTTATCTAGTAAATATGGTAGAGACTATGCTAATAGGACATCCATGAATACAAGAAATGGAAATATATTCTAGAATGGTCGTTGGCGTTTCAATGATGTCAAATCTTCTAGAGAAGGAAGAACTGCTACATGGGATGAAGCAGCTTCTAGAGTTAAGGAGAATGCTAAGACTGCTAGAGCTAAGAAGGATAAATATGGATATTTTTAGAAGAATCCCTTCAATAATAAGGAAACGTATCTAAATCAAGATACAAAGAATAAAGCTATGAAGGCTTATAGAGCACGACAGAAATCATAGACTTCTGCTGAGAATCCTGATGAATTTAGTTTGAGTGATCTAAATCCTTTCAAGAAAGGTGCTTGGGAAGGCAACTGGGATAGTGCAGCGAAAAACTTCATTGATTCCTTTAAATCAATTCCTGATATTTGGAAAAAGGGATATGCTAGAAGGGGCAAAATGTACGATAATGTTCCTTAGAGTGTGTTGGGACCAAAACGAAACACAGGGGCTTTGGCACGATTCAATGATACTCTTGGAGATATCTCTAGAACTGGAAATGCTGTTCTGGGAGGAACTATTGGAACTGCCTTGCAGCTCTTACTACCATAGAAGGCTGAGAGAGAAGCTGGTAATCTAGGACAATATCTAGATCTAGGTAAAGACGTTAATTCCATCAGAAGTTATTTAACTCCAGGAGAAGAGGGAATATTACCAGATGATCCTAGAAATAAAGGATTTGCCGATTAGAATTTTGCTTGGACTGGACTAGATGAATAGCAGAGAAGAAATATTAACGATGATGCTAACTTCGCCATGGCTATCTTTGGAACTAAAGGTATGAAGGGTGGAGTCTCTAGACTTAAGAATGGAGTCTCCGGAATGGTAAAGAACGGAGTAGGTGCTACATTAAAAAACAATTGGAGACCTATTATGTCTCATACACCAGGTGCTGCTAACCTTTATTAGGCTGGAAGTGCACTTAATTCTATGAGAAAAGCATTAGCCCCTAAGAGACTAGGAGGAGCAGAAGGAATTGGTAGTAGATCTGTAAATGTAGGAAAGGCTACATTTCAGGGGCTTATGGCTTCAGATCCTACTATGGCACTATACCCTTATGCACATAGCAGTTATATGATAAATTTATCTAACAATAATTAAACATAAATATGAAAAAGGAAGCACAATACATAGGCAAGGGACTAAATTGGTTAAAAGATTTTACCGAACCAGATTACTCAAAATACATAAACAACATAAACAAGGAAGTAAGTTACGTAAAAGGTCATAGTTAGATGATACCAGATTACTTCGGAAACTTAATGAGACGAATTGGAGGAGGTGAGAGAGCTGTAGTTAGAGCTAGGCAAGCTTCTCCAGAATTAATTGCAGCTAGGAATAGTTAGAGAGGGGCTGAAATGAGTCATAATCTTGCAATCCAAAGATATAAAGAAGCTTAGCAAGCAGAAAGTAAATTATTAAACAGTACTAAAAATTGGAAGTAGCCTAATAGTAAAAGAAATGTGAAGAGAGTAAATGATGCTGCGCGAAAAACAGATGAAGCTGAGAGAAATGCAATAACTGCATCATAGAAAAGTAGAGAAGCCTAGGAAGTTTTCAATAATACTAAGAGACAGGTTACAAATGATGCCCTAAGACAAGTTAGGAATAAGGGTATTAAAAGAACTCTTAAAACTACTGGACTTGTAGGTGGTCTTGGTACTGGAGCTTATCTAGTTATTCCAAGAAATTCTAAATCACCTAGTGCTGTAGAGGAAACTCCACAGTAGTACAGGTATAACCCAAATAAGGGATGGTAGGAGTATAACTACAAGACTGGACAATATGAGAACCAGAAACCAGGATTCGGAATAGATTAGTACGGTAATACTAATTATTATGACGGCTAGAACTGGTTAACTCCAGAATAGTATATGCAAGGCAGTAATGGCTATATATATAATAAGCAAACTGGACAAATTATAGGTACGGCTGATGACACTATAGAAGCTCACAATGGTGGCTATGGCAGTGTGTTTGATTACCGTGCTGCTAAAGCTGGTTACAATAGTCCAGAAGCTGTTAAACAACTTCAAGAGAAACTTGGAATAAATGCTGATGGTAAATGGGGATAGCAAACCTAGGATGCTTTCAATAGATCTGTTTCAAATTGGGCATAGCAATATGATCCTAACAGTTTATTCTCGATATACTAGAGAAAGATGCAATTCGGATATTAATAAAAAAAAAATGACACAAATTAATAAAGCACAGATAGGAGCAATTCTCTAGTTTGGTAAGTTAGTAAATAAGGCTAAGTTAGCTTCAGATAGATTAGAGAGGATCTTTACGGGTGAAGCTGCAGCTGAAAAGAAATTAAACAAGCTTGCAAAGTAGAAAATATTGCAGTAGACAGGTAGTTGGAAACCTACATAGAAGATGAGAGAAATCAACTTAGAAGGAAAGAAATAGGCTATCAGGAATGCAAAAACCATGAGAAGTGCAGCTTCTAAGGCTGAACTTAAGTGGATGTAGGAGAACTCTGATAAAGCTACCAAGGTTTGCAAGAGTGGCGCTAGAGAATTTGGAGGGGATGAAAATAAATTAGCTCTTCTAAAGGTTAGGTAGGAAGCAGTGAAACCTTATCTTGATGAATTAACACATAGCGTTAAATGGTAGGCTAAACGTCTAATAAGATCTCCTTTTTATAATAGTGAAACTGGGAAAATTAGTAAAAAGAAATTAGGTGCTATAGCAAGTGGTACTCTGATAGGTATTCCTGCATATAATATTGCCTCTAACGAAATATAGGATAATGTATATCCTTTTGGATATTATGATGCAAGAGATGATGACCTCACTGATCCTAAATCTATTAAAGCTGTAGGTAAGTCTCTATATAAATTTTTACCTGGTGCATACGGTTTTAAATCTGATGCGAGAAAAATATTTGATTAGATTGCTTCTGTGGATTTAAATAATCCTAAAGAAAGAGAGAAAGCAATACAATTATATAGTAGTAATCCAATTGTTAGAAGTGCTCTTGGAGCTAAAGCAGATATTGGATATGTTCAAAAAATATTTAGAGCAAGGACAGATCTAAATAATTTACGTGCTGGAAGAAAGTAGGAATATAATTCATTTGTTCCTAATAAAGAATATCAATCTATTGCTTCAAGAGAAAATCCAAAATTAATAACATGGGTTCCATCTGATAAATAGCTAAGGGAAGAATACAGATCGCAGGGAAGAGCTTACAATCTTCTTTAGGATAAACTATTAAAAGGTGAAGAATATAAATCTTATGGAGTTTCAGACAATAATGGTTTGTATGGAGGAATGAATATTGTAAAAAATAATAACAATGGTGCTGGAAAGTACAAGGATGAATGGGATTTCATTGGAGATGAAATTCTTCAACCTCTTGGGTTATCTAAGAGAGTTATAATCGCTGATACTATCCCAGCCAGTTCTCATACTAGAATGTATCATGATTTTGGATAGGAAGCTTCTGTTAGAAAATAATAATAATAAGATATGGAAAAGATTTTTAGATGTTTATTTAAACTTTGTAGAATATTAGCTATAACCTTTATATTTAGTTGGTTTATAGATATTATTCTACGTATGCGTTTTTGTAATTTAACAGAAATGTTATACAACTCAGGAATAAAGTTGGGATTATCCCCATCAGGAGAATTTATTGATGAAGCATGGTGGGTAACATGTTATCCTTGGTGTCTATTTCTAGTAATTTTAAGTTTAATACTTTTAGTTAAAAAGATATGGTAATTTTAAGAATTTTATTGGTGATATTATTTGCACTTGTAGTGTCACCGCTTTACAAATTTCTTAGTGTATTTTTCTTCATTTGCACTTTCAAAAGCAAATTAAGGATTTCTAGTTCAGTGCTTTTAGTAGTACTATTCGTAGGAGTATTTTTAAGTACACCAAGATATACATCTGGAAAATTAAAACTTCTATATGAAAAGGAAGGTAAACTGGTTGCTCCTCCCATAACGGATTATATTGCAGATTGTATAATTCCAGAGGAAGAGGCAATGAATCTCGTAACATCTTGTTTTAGTCATTGTAGTGTTCTTTTTAAAGATTATCCAGATTGGGTAATTAGAACCGCGTATGACAATAGAGATTCTCTCTCAAATTTTGTAAAGCCCTACTCGAAGCTTGAAAATAATGTTATGTCGGGAGTTTGGGGACAATTGCATGATAATCGAACGATATATCTCCAGTTACCAGATAATAAGAATGCAAAGTTAATTGTATTCTGTCATGGATATGCTGGGAACTGGAAGATGTATCAGGGAATACTTTCAAAATTAGGTAATTGTATTATACTATCAGTTGGTACATCTAATATTTCTGGGATTTATAATAATGCTGATATAAACAGGATATTTTCAGAATATATTCCTTATTTAAAAGAAAGGGGATATACAATTAGTGGAATAAATATTGTTGGTTTATCTAACGGAGTTACAGCCATTGATACAGCTATTAAATGGTTTCCAACTAAATTTGATAGTTATACTACAATATCTGGAAATTTATCTTACTTGTCAACTGTATCTGGATCAATAAATTTTATTGGTGGCGCTAAAGATCGTAGCTCAAATAGAATGCTAGAACAATATAAACAATGTAAGAAGATTGGAGTAAAGTCAACTTTATATTATCCTAATGATGATCATTTCTTACTTGTTAATAGACCTGATGATATAATAAAAACATTACGGGATATTATTCAATAAAATAAGCTCTATATGGTATTTTTGGCAGGTTCGAATCCTGCCAGAGCTACAATTAACTTTAATTTTTTAACGTATGGTTTACGAATTTTATCCACACTTGCCGACTTGTTATGAAGACTATGAAGATGTATGCTTACCAAGTCATGAATCAATAAGAGAAAAAGCTCGTAAAAAGAGAATAGATAGATATTATGACCATTGGAATAAAGATGCCTATACTTGGATAGATAGATTCCTTGAGGATTCTGTTGGGAAGAAGTTTGACAGTGTATATTCTAAAGTATGTGAGAGATTTAGAAAGAAAAAAGACTTTGAATTTCGTGAAATGTTTAAATCAAGGATTGATTCTTGTAATATGCATAAAATATGCCGGCATTACAACAGATATTATCTTGATTCTGACCGCATTATTAGAAAATATAAATCTATCAAGAAGAATAAGTGTAGAAAATACGTTATGGAAATAGACAAATCAGAGGATTATTATATTATAGACAAGAAAAAACTCTTTTTAGAATATCCAAAAATTGCATTATATCTAAGAGCTAAATTAGGTAATAGCATATACTACGTAATTACAACTAGTGAAAAACTTCCGAAAGATCTCGGAAAGAAAGTAGAGGAGTGTATTACTAAGGCAATAGCAGAATTTGGCTTAGATTATATCTCTAAGTATTCAGCTCTTATTAGAAATAAAAAGTATGGGGGACTTAGTACTACTGATTTTATAAAGTGCTATTATGATTCTGTTAACAAAACGTATTATGAAGGATCTCCTGAATACTCTAAACATTATTATGAGGAGAGATCTGCAAAGAGGAAACGAATGAGGGAGTATAGAAAGGAGAAAGAACTAATCCACGCTAAAATGTTAAGAGACTCGTTAATTAGAGCCAATGCAGAAAAGTGGATTAGAAAGAATACTCGCGAATCAAACTGAAAAAGGGTTTATAGTAAGTAGGATACAAACCAGAAATCCTGAGTAGGCTATAAATTGCCAAACAGCCATCCTTGTAAATGAGGTAGGAGCGTTTGTTAGGTATCCTTATAAGACAACATACAGCAAAATTATTCTTTACTTCTTAAAAATGAATAAAGACCCCTCTATTTTGGGTTCTTCAATGGAGGCTAAAGAGAATGTTAGAACCTTGTTGTCTGATTTTATGCACCTATAGGTTAATGGTCAGACTAGCGGTCTCCAAAATCGCAGATGGGAGTTCGAGTCTCTCTGGGTGTGCTAATTGAGTTTAGCAATATGGAAAATATAAAGGTAAAAGACGAAGAGATTATCGTACCTTGTGATGACTCAGTTAATGAGTTATTTATTTGCCAATGTAATAACGTAGAACATCAACTTATTTTCTCATACTTTTCTGATGATGAGAATAGAAATGTCTATGTATCGGTACATTTATCTCCAGATTCTTTCTGGAAACGCATTTGGAACTCTATAAAGTACATATTCGGATATAGGTGTATGTTTGGACACTTTGATGAATTTATCTTTAAGAAGCAAGATGCAGGCAAGTTACAAAGGGTAGTGGATTTTCTCAAGTCTTAAAATGTTTAGGGCTTCTGTGAGAATTTTTCTTGCGGAAGCCTTTTTTTTTATTTAATATATGTTAGAGATAAAAGAAGGTGATCGTATTTCATTTGAGAATGAATACGGTGGAAGAAGTGATGCTTATGTCCTTCACAAGTTTTGGTTATTTGGCTGGAAACTAAGGATTGTTACTTATAAGAGCCAAGAGTATATAACAATTAGTACTAAGCGAGTAACTAGTATTTTAGAAAGGAACGCCATTGGAAAATGACTTATACACTCATAACTGATGGCGCATATTCATCTAAACTAGACCAAGGTGGACTTGGCTTAGTATTTTTAAAAGATGATAAGTTAATCCTTAGATATTCAAAGATGTATAAACATACTACCAATAATCAGATGGAACTGGGAGCAATTATTACTGGGCTAAAGTGTATTACTAAGCCTATTGATAATCTAACTATTGTATCTGATAGTATGTATTGCATTGGATGTGCTACTAAGGGCTGGAAAAGAAGTAAAAATGTAAAGTTGTGGGAAGAGTTTGATAGACAATATGCTCGTGTATCTGAACTATGTCCAAATATTGTTTTTAAACATGTTAAAGGACATAATGGTGATAAATGGAATGAATATTGCGATAAGCTTGCAACTACAGCTTCTAAAAGAATGGGAGATTAAGTATGGGATTTTTAATTGTATTAGGAATATTTATGGCTTTAGCCTTACTTTCAATTCTAATAACAAAGTATTCCTCTATAGAGGTAGATCCTAATGAGGAAATTTAGTAATAACATAAATTTAATAGATTAATGGAAATTATTAATGCAACTGATGGCTACAAACTTGGTCATCATCGTATGTACCCAGAGGGTACACAAATGGTTTATAGTAACTGGACTCCAAGAAGTTGCCGTTACTTCCCAGAAGCTACAGAAGGCTCTGTAGTATTTGGTATTCAGTACTTCGTAAAGAAATATCTGATTGAGGAATTTAACAAATGGTTTGCTCTTCCTAAGGAAGAAGCTATCAAGCAATTTGCTTATCGTGTAGGTAACTTTGTAGACCTTAATCAGGTTGGAACAAAGCATATTGAGGAACTTTATGATTTAGGATATCTTCCTATTGAAATTAAAGCTCTTCCTGAAGGTTCTATCTGTCCTATAAGGGTACCTATGATGACTATTAAGAATACTCTTCCTGATTTCTTCTGGTTGACTAATTATTTGGAAACTTTAATTAGTTGTACTCTATGGCTTCCTTGTACTTCTGCAACAAGTGCTCGTCTTTATAAGAAGAGACTTATGGAACATGCTAGAAAGACTGGATTCCCAGAAGATGTAAATCTAGGATTTGCCTGTCACGATTTCTCAATGAGAGGTATGGCAGGACTTGATGCTGCTATTATCTCTGGTATGGCCCACATGACTTCATTCTGTGGTAGTGAAACAATTCCTGCTATTGAAGCAGTAGAGCATTATTACAATGCAGATGTTACTAAAGAGCTTGTAGCTGCAACTGTTCCAGCAACTGAACATAGCGTAATGTGTGCAGGAGGTGAGGACGATGAGATTGAAACATATCGTCGTCTTATTAATGACCTATATCCAACAGGTATTATCTCAATAGTATCTGATACTTGGGATTTCTGGCAGGTAGTTGAGAAGTTCTTGCCTAAGCTCAAGGCAGACATTATGAAGCGTGATGGTCGAGTAGTAATTCGTCCTGATAGTGGTGATCCAGTAGATATTATCTGTGGTCTTCGTACAAATCCTCATTACCACACTGCAATGAAGGAAGGCAAGTACTACTGCGATTTCAATCCATTTATGGATGATGATGAAAGTCATTATGTAGAAGTATCTGAAGGTCAGTACTATGGAGCATATTATATGCTAGGTAAAATCTTTGGCTGGAATACTACTGTGAACGATTATCGTTACCCAAGTACCAAGGTTGGGTTGCTCTATGGAGATTCTATTACTCTAGAGCGTCAGCGTGACATCTATGCTCGATTGGAGAATGCTCATATGGCAGCTTGTAACCTCGTTCTCGGCATTGGATCTTATACTTATCAGTTTAAGTCTCGTGATTCTTTAGGATTTGCAGTTAAGGCAACTGCATGTATTGTTAACGGAGAACTTCGAGAAATCTTTAAGCATCCAAAGACTGATGATGGAACGAAGAACTCCCTTAAAGGTCTTATAAGAGTTGAGGAGGAGAATGGTAAGTATGTTGCTTATGACCAGCAAGACAGAATCCAAGAGATGAAAGGTTGTCTGGAACCAGTCTTTGTAGATGGAAAATTGGTAAGAGATAATAGTCTTTCTGAGATTCGAGAACGTGTAAATTCAACATTATGAAGCACCCATTCAATCAGCAAGCCTGCTTAGATAGGCTCAAAGGGGAGTATGATAAATACGGTAAGCTGATTGTTGCCTTCGACTTTGACAACACTATATATGACTTCCACAATAATGGAGGTGATTATGGTGAAGTCATTGAACTTTTAAAAGAATGCATTAAACTAGGGTTTGATCTCATTCTGTTTACCGTGGATGAGGATTCTGATAAGGTATCTGAGAAGGTACGATGGCTAGTATCTAATGATTTATGGAACTACAAAAGTTCTCATTTCTTTGTTAATACTAGTCCAATATTTAGCGGATCCAGAAAACCCTATTATAATATTCTGCTTGATGATAGAGCGGGATTGGAAGAAAGTTATAACATTTTAAAACAAGTTGTAGATTATGCAAATTCTAAATTTAGTAAATTTGGAGAAGAGTGACATTAAGTATACTTTATCCAGATTTCCAGATGGGGAAGTACAAATTTCCTTAAGAGACTTCAGTCACAAGGACCAAATCTGTGTAAAGTGTAGAATTACTAATGCTGAGGAGTTATTCATTGTAACTCAGGTTCTTGACATTCTTGATAGGCATGATGTCTATTACGACGTCGATATATTTTATCTTATGGGAATGAGGATGGATAGAGTCATGGACTTTAACCGCCCATTTACTCTTAAGGTAATAACAAAGATGCTTGGTAATTCTAACGCAGAAAATATTTCTGTTTTAGAGTCTCACTCAGATGCAATATATGACTATAGATTTGGAGACAGATTTAGAGCCTTGTATCCTGAGAAACATACACGCCCAGATAATTGGATGGTTGATTATCAGTTAGTCTTACCAGACGCTGGAGCAGTGGAGCGCTACGAATATCTTGATAAAGATCCTATATCCTGCAGTAAAGTTCGTGATACGGCTACTGGCAAAATCTTGGAGATTAAAATAGACAATCCTGAAAAACTTGATGGTAGACCATTAATGATAATTGATGATTTGTGCGATGGAGGAGGAACCTTCTGTGGAATTGCAGAATGCTTCAAAAGGATTGGAATACCTAAAGACAGACTTAACATCTCTGTAGTTCATATGGTTAATCCTAAGGGTATTGAGAATCTATCTAAGAATTTCAATCACGTATGGTTTACTAACTCTTATAAGGACTGGGAGAATCTTCCAGAAAATGTAACAATGATTAAAGTAGTATAATATGAAGTACAAGAAGAAACTTGAAAATCTTAAAGCAGCATAGGCATGGTGGGATAGGCTTCCAGAACGTGATAAATTGGGTTTAACCCGTCCAGGTGGAATAAATTAGAGAACAGCTGCTTAAGCTTATGAGGAGAGTAGTTATTGTTGGAATGAGAATATATTCTGAAACTACATGACTTAGATATTAATGAATTGAAGATGTCTATAGAGCAATGTCTGAAGATATTTAATGATTTTGATATCAGTTATGATCTTTATATAAATTATAATCCCAATGACAATTGAAGAGAAGGATTTTCGGTTAACCCCAGTTTCTGAATCTAGTCCTATGTTTGACTTAGAACTTCTGTATACAGTACGTCCTAAGGGTAAAGAAACTAGACAGGAATTTAAGAATGTAGCCTATGGAATAAGCTTAGAGTCAGCTCTAAGGAAGATTATTCAGTATAGAGTGTCATGTAAACATGATACTACTGACTTGGCAACATATCTGAAGGACTTTAGAGAGGAATTAGATTCACTTAAAGCGCTATGCGGAATTTAAATGTTCATAGCTTACAGAGATCATTAAACGATTTGTGTTTGCAACTTAACAATAAATACCTTATAAACAATGGTGGATGTTGTTTTGTTGCCTATTTGATTGCCTTCCATTTAGATAGGTTAGGGATAAGATATAAGTTGATTATCTTCACAAATGAGCTGAAAGATGATATTAGTATTTCATCAGAAGTTCATTCTAAAGTCAAGAATAACTCAAGAATGACCTCCATAGTAGGTTCAGGAACTTGTAATCATTACGCCCTATATTTAGAGGGAGGGGGAATTATAAATGCTGGAGGGTTTAATAGTCTTCCTAATAAATATCTGGTCGAAGATATAAATTCCTCTGATATTAAATGGATTTATAGGTCTGGAAGATGGAATCCAGAGTATAATGTTCATAACAATAGAATTATTCGTAAAACTTTTAATACATTTTTTAATGGATACGAAGAAAGAAACGGTTTATCCAATCACTAGAACATTACTATGTCCTAGATGTAGACAAAGGGGAAAGCATATCCTCTATGTTCCTGAGTATGTAATTTATAAATGTACAATTTGTGGTAATATACACGCATGAAAGAAGAAAATGTTAAAAGTCCTATTAAGGCAACCCAGGGTGATGAGGATCGCTGGGTAGATGTGCACGATAGTGCACTTATGGTTGAATTGGGTATTCATCCTCGTCCTGTAACTCCTAGAGACCCCAGTGTATGGAGCAAGAGCAAGCAGGAGAAAAAAATACTCAGAACTCTAAGATGTGCTCATAAGGGCAAAATACATCTTGGTACCCCTCCTCGTAAGGTAATTCCTGTACGAGCTAAGCTTATTGTTCAGCTAAAGAAGAACAAACGATTCCCATATACAACATACTCTACTATCTGTAACATGCACCAGATAGGAGATGTTCTTAACTTCTTCCATCAGCGAGATCGTCAAAATAGAATGATGATTAGTATTGTAGCTAAGTATACCTTCAATGGGAAAACGTACATGCCAAACGAACGACCATTCTGGAAGTAAGTTTTATGAGTATGAAGGAGGGATTGTTGAACTCCTTCCTACTTTTACGTATGAAGTAACTTTAAGTAAGTACTGGAGTAATGGTTTCTGTCAACTTGGTAGTAAGTTATACAAGGCTGATAGGTTGCTTCATATAAGGAATAATTGTATTGTAACAAAATATGATGGATACAGTATTGAGAAAGAAATTTCCTTGATAGGTGTCCCTCAAGAGTTTGTAGATGAAATGAATCTGCCACTCTATGTTTTTAAACCAAATAAAAAATTAAAGAAAAAATGAATAACGAAATCGTACTTAAGGACAAGTTTGTTGATTATGCTGGTAAAGAGCATCAGTTTGTAATTGCAGCTACAAAGGTTGCACTCAAGAATACTGATTCCTGTTCTACATTTGTAGTAAAGCTTACTAATGGAACTGGTGAAGTCCTCGGAAATGTTCAGGTGGGCTTACAGATTGGTGTGTCCATCTGCAATCCAGTAGATGAGTTCAGTGAGAAAGTAGGTGCACTTAAGGCAATTGCTCGTGCTAAGAACTCTGATATTGTACTTTATGCCGCCCATCCTGGTCAGATGAGTGACAATCTCATCCGTACTTATCTTGCTCAGGAAGCAGGGTATATTAAGGAGAATCCTGAGAAGTACATCAAGGGATATAATGACGCTAAGGCTCGTTTCTTGAAGCATCAGGAAATGGAGAATGTGAAGGAGAACTTTACTGACATTGAGAAGGTTATCGTAGAAGGAGTGAAAAAGGATCCTACTTACCTAGACAATGTGCAGAAGTATCTTAACTATCTGAATAAGCAAACTAAGAAATGCGGAAAGCAGAGAAAGTAATTCTGGTTTTCTTAATATTTACTAGTTTAGCTTTAGGATATATTATATTTAAACCTAAGAAACAAGCTCAGACTCCGAACTATTCTGAAAGAATAGACTCTTTGAAGTCTGAACTCTCCTCCATAAAGAGTAAAAGGGATTCTATAGCAAGAAGAATTGATACAACTGTAATTAAAATTGAACAGAATGAAAAGAGTTACAAAGAGACTATTAGCAACATTGTTAATAATACTACTAACGACGACTACATCTTCTTCATCAACTATCTCAAATGGAATAGAGAAAGATTCGACAGTATCAATAACCCCAACTCAACTGAAAGAGACTAATCTAATCTTTGCTGAACATCGTAAGTTATTGATTGAAAATCAATTACTTTCTGAGCAATTAAATAATTATAAGGAAGATAATAAACTTCTTACAAGAGCTGATTCGGTTAGACAAGCTCAGATTAAAGTATACAAAGATTGGAATAATTCTTTAACTAAAGATCTCAATAAGAAAAATAGAACTCTATTTTTCTGGAAAATTGGAGGTATTATAGTTAGTTCTGGTTTATTAGTACTTCTGTTAGTAAAGTGAACCTTATAAGGATAGAAAAAGATAAATTTGGAGTTAAATTAAAGTTTCCTAATAGGGAATGTAAGTCTTGTAGAAGGTATCCATGCTTTCGTGGAATTGAAAAGTGTTCTTCTAATTTTGCAGCCTATGGTTGCACCTATTATAGGGAACTTAATTCTTCAAATTAATCATGACTGTTCTAGCTAAATTATTAGCTAGTGAAGAGGATGCTCTTGGCTATACAACATATGTCTTTGAGTGTCTAGATGAGGACGTGATTAAAGAAACTAGGTACATTATGTGCACTAGGTATCCAAATTGGGATCACCGTAAGATAGAGATAGGTGAGGTTGGGTTTCTAAACTTCTTTGAAGTAAAGGCTGGAGTTGATAAGTGGTTTGATGGAAATAAATTTGTTCCTTATCGCTATAGCAACATTCAATTTATGAAGTTTGTAGAAAAACCTATTAAAAAGCTTCACAAGTTTACAATGTAAGATATAATTTAAAAAATAACAATATGAAAGACAGTAAATAAATTATGACAGTAATGAGAGACAAATTTATGGAGGCAATTGAAGCAAAGAATAATGATATTAAGTCATTTGTATGGAAACTTGCACGAAAGGCAGATGGAACTCAGGAAGAGATCCGTCTTGTTGACGCTACTCCAGAACAACTTAATCAATTTTACAAGCATTGTTTATCGATGCTTCACAGTACCGATAAGTTAAATCCTGGTAGATATGTTCTTTTGGACATTATTAGTGAGCAGCGTAAGAAGTGTAATGTTGAGCTCTTCCTTCGTAAGTTGGAGTCTGGTGAAATATGCGCAGAAGGTAAACCTTACCCTCGCCATCTGTATATTCAAGATCTTCGTGAATATATGAATAATCATAGGGAGGATTTTCCTTCTAATGAACTGAAGAATATTTCCATTGCAGCATGCACTGGAGGTCTTCCTAGAGAGTTTGAGAGAATATCTATAGAGGATGTTCTTGACGGAGGCTTGGATCAACTTGGGTTAATTTTATATTTTTGTTAATTGACGGATTGCTTGATTTAAATTTTCTTAGTATATTTACCATAGTTAAATCAATAAAAATAAATGATTATGGGGAAGAAAATACCTGAAGAAATTATCAAACAATGTCAAGAAATGTATATTGAAGAAGGACTTTCTTGTGAATAGATTGCAAAGAAAGTTGGAATAGGAGCTTCTACAGTCAGTAGAAGATTAAAAAAATTAGGTGTTCAAGTAATAATAAATCCGAAAGCAGCTAAATTTAGCCTTTCTGAAGTTATTAGTAGATACAAAAACGGTGAATCTATATAGAAAATAGCAAAAAGTTTACATAGTTCAGAAGAAACTATTTCAAAGGCACTGAAGTCTTCTGGTATAGAAATTTTTCGAAATGGAGTTACTCCTGCTATAAATCATCATATTTTTGATTCTATTAACACAGAAGAAAAGGCATATTGGCTAGGTTTTATATGGGCAGACGGGTGTATTTTAAATATTAAAAAAGATAAACCAAATTATGCATTTGAAATAGGGTTATCTATTAAAGACATTGATCATCTAAGAAAATTTTGCAAATTTGCAGATATACCTGAGAATAAAATTAAAAT